>Ga0214542_1000702_pt1 | contig 63237 bp, 29 predicted proteins | sample CNSS1metaG_FD_160096 | JGI IMG/M metagenome (GOLD analysis project Ga0214542, IMG submission 160096) | Root nodule microbial communities from cowpea collected in UCLA plant growth center, Los Angeles, California, USA - CNSS1 | ecosystem: Host-associated > Plants > Roots > Nodule | place: USA...
GGTGTGATTTTTAAATTTTTTTTATAAAAAATATTTAATTGATATATGGAACAATAAAAAAATGGGTATGGGTATGGGTATAAGAAAATACCCGTTACCCGGTGGGGATGGGGATGGGTCAAAAGTTATATACCCGTTGGGTTTGGGATGAGGATGGGGATGAATTTTTATTATGGGGATGGGGATGGGATCATGATACCCGTACCCGCCCCGCCCCGTTGCCATCCCTAATCACAGGTTGGCGGGTTAAACAGATTGACTCACAGGTTCATTTAATTAAAAAAATATAATTTTTTATTTGTTTTCGGTTAAAACTAAATTGTAATTCTAATTAAAATCTAAATAAATTTTAATACAATCCAAATACAAACTAAAATAATAAAAAAGTACAAAATATTTGTGTTAGATAAAAAAACAACTTAACATGATTCAAATGTAAAGCCCAATTTAATAAAAAAAATAAAAATACTTGTGTGACCCTTTTATCTGCGGGTTGGTGAGTTGGATTCTAGATGAACCGAGTCAAAAATCAACCCGTATTAAAATTTGTAAAAATATTTCAACCCAATCCGACCTGAATCCGTGATGAACCGGAACTCACAAATCATCATTGCATTACACCGCACCACCACCGTCACTTACGGTCATCATCGCAGTTTTGCAGAGGAGGAGGAAGAACTCTGCATAGGAAGATGAAGAGAAAAAATACAGAGAAAAACTAGTTCTGAAAAGTTTTTATTTTGTGTTCCAGAAAGTTCAATCTGGAACACATGTAAAAGTGTTTTTTGAAAAACTTATTTCGTAAGGTATTATATACATTTCGAAAAGCTTATTTTGGGAAGCTTTTGAAATATGTAATCCAAAAGTCACTTTTACAGAGGGTAAAATGATCATTTTCAAAAACATGTGGGGGTGCGTGAAGAAGTTGTGGGAGTGCATGATGTGAAAGCCTATTATGTATGGTGTATGTGGAGGTGTGGAACTTTTGTAATCCAGATTAATAAAACAATTTTGCTGGAAGTTTTTCCCGTTTCCCCCCAAATAGTACAAGGTTACATATTTAAACAGATAATAATGTTTCCTTTTTCTTTTTCCGATCAAATATTCCAATTGTAACCTTAGACTTGGTGTAGGTAGCCAGAAAATCAGTTAAAATTTGGTTTTTAGAAAAACAAGTTCAAAACTAGGTTTTACATTTCTGTCTTTTTTATTTTAAATAAAATATTAATGGTTTGAAAATAATTAATTTGAGAATTTGTTTAATGAAAGTGTATAAATATTCATTTTTTTGAAAATAAATCTGAGAACTGTAATTATATTTAGTCAAAACTATTCTAGAATAAAAAAAGGTAAGTAATAGAAATTTATAAAAGTTAATTTAGTAAGAAAAATTAATTTAGAAATAATTTAAAAATAATAATTTTGAAAATTAATTAAGCTAAGGAGTAAAAATTTGAAGTTTTTTTTTTCAAAAAATTCAAGATATTTAGAAGTAACTATGTAGATATTTTTTAATTTAAAATTATAACATGAAGGTGATTTTTAGAAATAAATAATATATTATGGGAATGTAAAACCTTAACAAATATAATTAGTTAATATTTCAACGTGACAAATAAATGAAATAATTTTGATTAAATTAACTAAATGAATATTGTATGCATTGTGTAATAGTATTTTTGAAATATAGAAAAATGGATAAATAAAAATTGTGTTATAAAAACTGTGAAAGAGATTGTAAGATTCTAATATTTAATTTTCAAGAAATTGTAAATATAAAACATTAAAGAACGAAATTATGGTGATTTCCTGTTTGATAAAAAAAAAACGATTTAATCAAATATTAATCAAATAATGAATAGAAGTGGATAGATAATTTTGAATTTAATTAAAGGGACCCGCATAAGTAAATGATTTATTTCAACAAGAGAAAATATATATTATGAGGGGCGAAACTTTGACACAACCATACATCTCAACTTTTACTCCACTCAGGAAAATAAGAATACCATTTCCTTCTGATACAAACACTTTTACAATCATAATAAGTTAACAAAGTCGAACGAACTTTGTGCATAACTATCATCAGAAAAAATTTTGACAACCCAGAAATTGTCAGCAACAAAGGAACGACCATGGCTGATCAGCAACACAGAAAATAATATGGCTCTGGCGCAGTCAACACTTGAAAATCAAAACACCACAGTAGGTGCAGTCTTCAACATTACCGATGGTACGTGAGATTGATGCACGATGTTCATAATCACTGCAATCATGGTAGGCGAGTACTTATTCATCATGATTATGTTCCTCTCAAGGCTGCAATCCTAGCAGCTAAATCATCACAGTCAGGTAAGTTGGGATGTACATGGCGAGCTTCGTTCGATCTCTCAGGCTGAAACGAAGCTGCACGAGCAAATACCTTTTTAACTTCTACAGCTTCTGTTTGATCACGGGGAAGTGAAACTGATCTTGGTGCACGAGTAACCATCTCTGGTGTCTCATCAGGTCCATCCTTGGTTCCATCCTTATCTATTTGATGAGCATGGCGACTTCGAGACTTTCTTCTAGCTTTTTCAGGCACATTGATGGATGGCTTTTTGCTGTAATGAATCAGTAATCTATCTATTATCCTTTCCTCTTCATCATTTTTATGCCGCTCATCATCAAACAGAATTTGCAGGCCACGTTTTTGTTCATCTCTTCTCCTGCTCCTATGTTTTCTCACAACCTCAGCGTCTTCACTACTGGCATCATCGTAAATGGACGATCTTGATTTTGAGTGCCTCCGTCTCGAAGATTTTTGTTTTAGAACAACGGCTTCTGTAACATCTTCCTGAACAAGGCGTTCATTTTCATGACCCTGTTTACTCGGTCTTGCAGCATGTCTAATGGCCTGCAAATCCCGTTCAGAATCATCCAAGCCTGATTGGATCCTGTGCATTGTAGGAGCAGCATCAAGCTTTTCATGTACCAAAGGGTAAGCAGTAACGCCATCATTGCCAATATTAGAAGGAACTGAATTGGTTCCATGCGTTCGGTTCTTCAGTTTTGAATTAGGTTTTACATATGGAGGTGGGATGGCAAAGGGCTTTACCCTAGGAGTTTCATCTTTTTGAGCTTTTCTCTCGGAGTTATCAACAACAGGTAGGCCACCATCATTAACAGCAAATGGCTCATTTGTATTGTTCTTGGAACGAGATCCTGCATGACCAGGAGATTTCCTAGCAGTGACAGTGTCCTGGTTTTCTTTTACACGTCTAGCACTCCCCCAACCATGCTGATTGGAACCACCTTCAAATTGTTCCTCTCTTGTATAAGCAGGTGGGATGGCGTTATTTGAGGGGGGCTTTACCTGAGGAGTTTCATCCTTTTGACATTTTCTGTCCGAGTTATCAACATCAAGTATGCCACCATTCTTTGAAATAAATCGTGCACGAGCAGGAGATTTCCTAGCAGTGGTAGTGTCCTGCCTTTCTTTTACTTGCCTGGCATTCCCCCAACTATCATGCAGATTGGAACCACCTTCAATTTGTTTCTCTTTTGTATCCTTGGAAGAACCTCCAATTGGTTTTGGCATACTACCCTCCTTCCAATACCCTCCTCTATCACTCGTCTTAGAAGTAAGCTCTTCTCTTCCAGGTAATGGATGGCCATGGCTATCCCTTTTCAAATTGACTTCATCATAACTGCTTAGTGGCTTGAATCCATTTTCAGAATTCGGGAGTTTGGATTTAGAACGAATATATTCTTCATCTCCTTTTGAGAGAGCTTCCTTTCCATTCTGAAATTTGTGCCTGTCATGAGGATGGTCATGACTTCTTTCAAACTTGACTCCTTTCAGGGTAGCATCGTTACTTTGTAACGGTATGCTGTGGCTAGACTTAAATTTACTGTGGTCCTGCATTAGCACATATATAAATAAATTAGTGGAACGTAACTACAATAAAATTTCACATATTCTCAAAATGACTTCCAACTGGAAAAATAAATACGTGGTGGAAAGTAATTTTACAAGACAATGGCAAAATCAATCCATTTGAGAACAATGGATGAGGACAGCACCTGTACAGAAACAGAGGACTTTGACATCCTCTGTTCAAAAGCTTTGGAATCCCATTTTATTGAGAACTCTGAAGCAATATCCTGCATCAATTGAACCTTCTTCTCCAACGTAGCAGACTTCAAATTCAAATTTGTAGCAAACTGATAATTGGCAATTTAATGCATCAGTTCAAGAGTAAGTCATAAATATGTAACATTCTCAAGAAACAAAAAAAGTGTGAAGAGCAGCGACCTCTTGATTGACGTAACATTCTAAGGAACTTTCATATCTATCCTGAAATATTTGTCTAAGTTCCCGTAACTCTGGTAGATCAGAAAATCTTGCTGCAGCAAACATCAGAGATGATATGGCCTCCCTGAGCTCCTCCGGGCATCCACTGCAAAAGACATTAGGAAATGTATGAAATGGTTGCATGAACATAAGAATATTTAGACACTACAGGTGTCCAAACAAGCATAACAATGTAAAAAAAAAAAAGTTTAACAACAGGAATAGAAACCATTTGAGAATAAAATTCCTAGCATTCCCACACTTTTATTAAAAGATTACAGAGAAAATATATTTTGGCCAATAACCTAAAATAAAATTTGTGTTACCCCTGAAATGAATATTTCTTGGCCACATCTACTGGATATTATATACTAAGCTTAAATACCTAAATTTAATCACATAACCTTTAGTGTTGAAATTTTAAGTATATGATCCATAAAAAGGTTATTTGTAGAGTGAAGTGAACAAAAAAGGAAAACACTTATTTTGTAAGAAATCTTCTGTATCATCAAACACGTTGAAATGATCCTAAGATTTATTTTAATGTTTTCTGGGAGTAATAAATAGTGACATTGAATGAGAAACCACGGGACATCAAACTAAAAAAAGAAAATGTTGTTAGACACTCAATTCTCATGGGATCACATTGAGAAAATAAGGTAAAGATCACAATTTAAGAAATACATGGTCTTGACTTATTATTTCTTTCAAATAATCATCAAATAGAAATCAATATAACAGACACATCAAGCCTAGCATGTTGTCTTTGTGACCTACTCGCATGGTTCAAATGGAAAAAAAAGTCACATCAATATCTAACACATAAGTCATTAGAATAGATCCATACCTCACTTTTTGCAGCACTGAGAGATGCTTCAACACAAATTCACAAGATTGTTCAACAAAATCATAACAAGAGGATAAAGTCAACTCAACAAAGAGTCCTTCAGCCTGTATAAACACCCCACAAGTAGGATAAAACATAAAAAAAAAATTATTATGTTGCAATGACAATAATCATGGAGTACATGCAAAACATTTAAAAATCCTGAAATCCCTTTAAATTAAACAATAAGAAGATAGTAGATAGGATTTCATCATTCGCATTCTTTAAAAATATAAAAAAATAAGCACACAGTTGAAAAACAGTTATCGTAAGTCATCTCAATCAAGTTATATTTTAACAATGTCTCAATGTGCTGCCAAAAGATTATCAGAACCCACTAAGCACTTTAGGAGGTTAGATTCCAACAACTCCCCTCCCCCTTCCAAGTACAAACTTCTTTTCAGAAGTCTGTATATAACTTTTTTATACACTAATACTAACTTAATTATCAAGTCCTATATATTATATTTGATTCTTCATTCTTCATTATTGAGATTAAGCATTTATCTAATTATCTCAATATATAACGAGGCTTTCAGCATATCATGTATCTTATAATTTTTATCATTTTTATTTACCTCCCAAATATTATTGCTTAAGTTTATCTAATTATCTCAATACACCATTTTTCTCCATATATCTCGCGGCTATCTGCATATCATGTACCTTGTATTTTTATCATTTGTATTATTTTCCTACCAAATAATATTTGCTAAATTTAGTCAATCATTATCCCATTGTTGATACAAAAACTTTCTACAATCATAAATTTGAATTTATCACACATTAAATTAGTAATTGATCGTACAATTGATTCCTAATTTTGTAGTAATTCCAATAAAACAAAATAAAGCTTCTTAAATAGTGATGGATTAAAACTCAAATATTTGACAGTGGTGATATTTCTCTACATAAACAAATACATATATTCCATGTAATTTAACTGTAATATGCTAGTATGTGTTAAATGATTTTATTCTTTTAATTTTGCTATTTGTTTTCTGGATCCACCCCTAACCTTTTATACTGTTCATAGAATCCGCAATCCGTTTAGACACAGAGATTCAGCAACAGTACAGTGAGTGATATATCGATTCCAGTGTTACGATGCAACGAACCAAATAAAAAAAGTAATTACCCTTCCATAAGCATTGACATCCAAACCATTCGCCAGCAGATCAGCGATGTCCTTCGTCAGAAACTTCTCCGTCGCCTTCCTCTTCCGCCTTATCACATCGATCCGATTCTTCGTCAATTTGATCAAGGATTTGCTGAACCAAACGAATAAAACAACACGAAACAAAAACACGAGTATCACAAACACATTCTCAAGCCGAATCAGTTAATAACTAACAACAAGTAAGTAGAGAGAGAAAATCGCAGCGTCGAACCATTTCGGGGAGAATCCTCGACCGAGCAGGCCGTCCAACATGCTTAAAGATCGGACTCGGTGACTGGACTCAACGAGCGATTCAACTCCGTAACTCGGAATGCGAGATTCGGCACTGACGAAACCGCGTTCGCGTTTTCGCCGCCGGAGAGCAATAGCACAGAGCTGTAGTTGAAAGAGGTTGAAGAAGTGGGAAGGAAGAAGAAAAAGTGCAAGAGAAGATGGACAAAAAGGCGAATTTTAAGGCTTGTTAAGTACGATAATGACCTTTACTTTTGGTATTAGTTTTTAACAAACATTAAAAACTCACTCTTTTTATTGATGTCCCAATATTTTTTTACTAATTAAGAAAATTCACGAGATGGAGAGATTCTTATATATTTTTTATAATTGTTGCAGCATTTTTTTGTATTTTTTTCACGATATTTTTAATAAAAATATTTTACAAGTAATGTTAAATTATTTTTTGATTCATTGATATTTATTTGTGATTTTCTTGATGTTACATCAATTATAAAAGAACTGATAATTTTTTTAAAAAATTCTTATTTTTTGGTTAATAACGCTGTAAATAAACTTTATTTAACAATTTATTTGTTTTTGGAGGAGAATTTGTGTTTTTATTTGAAGAAAAAAATTGATATAAAAATATTTTCTTCGGATGAAAAAAATCGATCAGCGGGAAGTATTTTTTCAGAAAGTTAATTAATTGCTTTTTAGCCAACTTTTTTGCTAATTAATTACCAAACTTCAATCCATTGTTTTAATAAAAATATTTGTTTCTAATTAATTCGTACATTTTGTACACCTTTATTAGGAAATTGTTTGGAATTATTAGTCTCCAACCATAGGAGAAAACGTGAAAAGGAAAAAAACTTGCATATAATAATATATTATAAATAAATTTATTAGCTATTTTAAAGGTCATGATAACAATGATTTCCCATCAAACTCTTGTGTAAACGGATGATGTTAAAGTTGCCACAGCGGATAACAAAAAAAATGGTGAAGCGTGATAATGATGTTGACCGTTGATTTGTTGACTTGTGAGTGTTGAAACGTGACGAACGGAGAGGATGTAAAGTGATGTGAATGTGAGAATCTTTACGCTGAGCTGGATCGCATTAACGGCTAAAAACGGGGTTTCTTATTCGGTTGGACCAAACGCAATAGAGGTTCATTCAGTGTTTAAGTGGATGTGGTAGGTTCTAACCACCGTTATAACGTTGACGGTTTTAACATCAAAAGATGTATTGTACAAGGACGTGGTCTTAAAGAAATCAACTGAGTTTTATTCTATTATACTTGTGAATTATAAATTGGGTAAGTTCAATTGATTCATTAATTAACCTACTAATGTTTTTTAATTCGTTTTGCAAATAAGCATTCATGTTTAATTAAGAAAATAATAACTTCTTGAGTAAATTAACAAGACACAAAAAATAATAGAAAAATCCCAAGAGATAACAAGTATTCAATAATAGATAAGTATCTTTTAATAAGCATTTAAATCAAGTATTCATTTCTTTATTAGCTATTCAATAGTAAATAATAATCATTTAAATAAAAATCCCTGTAAAGGTTATTTAATTACCGTAGTACACATAAGTTACTAAATATATGAATAAGATGAATTAATAATAGAAAAATGAACAAAAGGAATTAAATAAATAATTTTTTAGCAATAACTAGCAAAAGAATCACATAATTCACTGAAATCATACTTTATAAAAGTTGTGTAGTATACACCTCTCATTTCCAAACTGTAATAAAATATTTTCAACCACTGTACACAGAAATAAAGAAGTTATAAACTTCTCTTTGAACTTTAAAAAATAAAATTGTTTTATCCATTTTTAATTAACCGATGTGTGGATTTATTTGTTTCTTTTTCAGTTTAGTTGAACTTGTACGTGGGCCACATGCGATCAACTTCAGAAAGTAAGATACACTAATAAGTGATTAAAAAAAAAAAAAAAAAAGCAGGGAGTGGTGGTGGTAAAGGTAAAAAATAAATAAATTAAAAAGTAAACATCTGAACAGAAGAGGCCACATGCAATGCATTACCATTCAAATGTTAATAGAATGGACCAATGTTACTATTTCTTTCATAAAATATATTTAATACATAATATATTTATCATTAACTCAGTTTCATAAAATTTTGTAATATTTGAACAAGCCATCTATACTATATTACCATCCAAATATTAATAGAATGCACCGATGTCATTGTTTCTTTCATAACTTAAAAAAGAAAAAATATACTTTTTATTTAATGCATAACTTGAACTTTAAATATAGTTAAATTTTATAAAATTTGTTTATAAGATAAAATTCGTATCTATTTATATATTATAAATTAATTTTATTTTTAGTTAATGTAAATCTCCTAATTCACTTTTCTTACTCTATATATATATATATATTAATTATATTATATTATATGTAGATTATATTATATTATATTATATGTAGGTACATTGCAAAAAAAATATTAAATAACAAGCAATTTTAAAGACCAATAATTTTTAATTTACAAAATAAAATAATGATTTTTTTAGTGATTAATAATTTTTAATTTATAATTTATCTAAATTAATTACTATAATGATCAAATATTTGTTTGTCTCCAAAATTGATTGTTATTTAAAGTTTTCTTGTAATGATATCGATAGATGGTTCGATAGCGGACAAAACAATATTTCAATAAACAACAAATTTCATTAAGAAATGTTTTATCTTACAACTCTAATAGCATGTTAAGAAATTCATTTTCTACCTCAATCTTACGTAATCAACTCATAAGGCAGCGACCTGAAGGTGGATAAGCCCACCATTTGTTTTGTTAAAATTATTATTAAAAAAAAATATTTTGTCTCCTCGATCTCATATATTTGTTTCCTTTTCTATTTTGTCCCTCCTTATTCTTTATTTATTTATTTTTTTAAATGTTGTTGGATTGTAACTCAAAAATTTATAATTATATTCGGTGATTTAGGGTTTTGGTTTCGTTACTGTTGTTATAAAATGAAATTTACACTAACTTATATATTATGAATTAATTTTATCTCTAATTAACACGAAATTTATAATGTAACAATGCAACTTAAGCGTATTTAAAAACTTTATACATGTTTCATGTGAAAAATATAAATAATCGAAAATAACAATCTTTTGTAAATAAATCACAAACTCCAATTCACCTTGTTGGCACGTTAAAATTTATATATGAAGCAACAAATTACAACAATTAAACTCCCAAGTCGCCAGAAGCAGAGACACAAATTATTAAGTTAAGATAAACAAATTAAAGGAAAGAGTTCATAAAGTAATATACATTTAAAAGCAAGAATATAACACAAGATATGTAATGGCATGAAAATGAACATTTGGTAATTTATCAACGCTGAAAATTTCCTAACACCGCAAATATTGTTAAACTAATCTAAGTTAACAAAACTTTTTTCATTAAAATAAAGTAGACTACAAAATATAGAGATCTATTTCTAATAAAAAAACCACCATTAATAAGTGTGTTTTATTGAAAAAAAAATATTTACTACTTATAATAAATCAATATGTGAATTAGAAAATGACTTTAATGAAGTGAATATTAGGTACTAGGAGATACAACATTAATAAAACCTGAATCTAACAACATAAAGCATTAATATTACTCTCAATCTAAATATTAATTTATGAATTTTTAATTTTAGATAATATTTTATTTTATTAGTTTTAATATAAAACTTAGACTTAGTTTAGACTTTTAACGATGCATATCCATTCAGAAAACATTCCCTCAACCAGGTTCTGCAATTTGATCAACGTAAAAATTTTATAGCGTAACCAATACTATTAAAATATAATAAGTTGATAAATGTTTTTAATTGCTACGCAATAAAATAATATATATATATATATATATATATATATATATATATATTAAAACTATACAATTTATTTTCTTAAAATAAAAAAAAGTTATTATTTTTGTAGCAGGTAATTGAACTCCTGTATTGGAATGCAAATCTGGAATTAAAATTCAAAAGACATTATTTGTACTTTTTTCTTGTTTAATAATTAAAATTTGTCATTTTTTTACTAAAAAGCGAAAATGAGAACAAAAAGTAATATATAGGTATCATTTACATTTTGGAGTACTCTTTCTCGAATAAAACAGGTGCAACTTTAACTTGGATTTTTCTTGGTGCACTCTATTTCTAATTGCATTCCCATAATGTTACAAAAAAGATTAAAATATAATTTTTTCACTGTACCACACCACTTTCACTATACAAAGGAAAAACCATTACAAAGAAAAAAAAAACAAGAGAGAATACTTTGCAAAAAAAATATTCTTGAAAGTTGTTTTTTGAAGCGAATTTTATGTGTTCTAACAAATTTATTGTAAACAAATAATTTCACAAAATATATATAACTTATGAAAAAATTGTTTTGGAAATTCTGTTATAAAAAAACTTGTTTCTCAGAATGTATAACGTGCATTTCAGAGTTTCATTCCAAAAATCTTATTTTAGAGATTTCGTTATGGGAATCATATTATAGAAATTAAAGAAACCTTTGTTTGGAAAATTTTCTAAAATATAATTTTGAAGTCACTTTTACAAATGGTCATTTAAAATTTATAGGAGTGCTCCCAGAAATTAGGGGGTGAAGCAAGAAAAAGCTCCTTAACCTTTATTGGGCAGAGAGTTGGACCCAAATGTATTCGCACATGTCCAATTAGCAAAATACCAATAACGGGAGTTAATAGTAAAGTGACCCCTAATACTTCCTCTTCTCCTTTTTTCTTCATGCACCGCCATAATTTTTAAAATACCAGAACATCCATTTCGTTTTTTTTTTTTATATTCAAAAAGTATTTATGGATTTGAAAATATATTTAGAAACATCGAATCCAAAAAATATTAAAAAATAAAAAAGTATGAAGGTTTTTATTATAATTTTTGAGGGATAATTTGGACAATATCACTTTTATGGGTTGCAGGGAGAAAAAAAAGGTGCAGGTAGACACACTCTTCTTCCTGTTCACTAACTTTTTTTTCTTTCACCTCTATAGTTTTTTTTTTCATTTTACTCTTTTTTAATAATACAATCTAACAATTCAAAAGTTTTTAGAATGTAGAATTTAAAAGTCGAAAATAATTTATATATTACACAATTTAATAGTTATTTTTCCCTAAAAAATAAATATTTTTCAGATTATTCAATTAAGAAGACAAAATCTACTTTAAATTGTACCATTAAAAAATTATTTGACATTTTGAATTACATAGCTTAGAAATATTTTTTAACTTTCAAATTGTATAATTTAATTTTATTAATTAAAAAATAATAATTCTCAGATTATATAATCTTAAAACATTTTTAACTTGTAGATTACAAAATTAAAAAATTAAATTCAGAAAGAAAATAGCTAAAAAATTACGAGGTAAAGGACAAAGATCTGGAGGTGCAACCCGCAAGGATATTATGAGGTAGCTGTACACAAACAGTGGGGCCATAGTCTCGACAACGTGAAGCCAATTAACTCCACGCTCTATGCCACCTCTCTGACTTTGACCGCTTCAGTATTCACACTCGCGCGTGTCCAAATCGCCCTCCTAAAGCGCGTGGCCAGATATTCAAAATTTCAGGTGGGGCTAACCAGGAATTGCAAAACCGCGGAACACTGGTACACTTCTTTTTTTCGGAAACATTAATTGGACCCTCGCACGCGCTCCTCCTCCTCTTACTGTTGCGGGGTGATGACACGCGCTTCAACTCTGTTTCACTACACAGAAAGAGCGCTTCTCCTTTCGAAGTTTCAAACTCTCCTTTCACTTTCTCTCCTCTCAGTACTGTTTGTTTCCCGATAATTGTTTCCAAAGGGAAAAGAAAGAGAGAGCAATGGTATCAAGCGTTGAACTCGTTTATCTTCGTTTATAGATTAACGAGTCTCTGGTTCTATTTCTTGTGTGTGCATACTCGTGCTAGAGCGAGATATCGATTGCGAAGTTTAGAGTGAATGAGTGTGATTGGGAGAGCGATGCCGCGATCCAATTCCGCCGCGCACCACCACCGTCAGAGCTCCGACAACTTCATCCTCGACGCTCACAGAAACTGGTTACAGTCTTCGACTTTCGCGCAGGTGAGGTTTTCTGTTTCTCGATCATATGATTCCTTTTAAGAAAATTAATTGCTGCCAGAGCTAATTCCTCGGTGTGTGTTCGGAACAAATCGTTTTGTGCAGGAGTTCGGGACTCGATCTTCGAGCTTGAGGAAAATTGACGATGATCGTGTTTTGAGCAGTGGCTTGCTTGATCTGCATTCCTTAGATACCGAGCTTTTACCTGAGGTTTAGTGTTTGTGTTTTGATTGGCTTATTTCGTGTGCTGAAAGAGCTTATAGGTATATTTATGTTTTGAGAAACTTCTCACAAGTATTTCTAGAGGAAAATAAAGCTAAAATGAGCTCTTACACAAGCTAACATGTAGAAGTTTTATGGTATAGGTCCTTTTATAAAAAACTAACTTGTGCATAAGACGAATCTTTTTTTTTTCTCTCTTTTAAAAGTCTCTATCGATGAGTTATTCCAAACAAGCTTGTAATCAAATAGACTTCTTAGCTGAAAAGTTGTGAAGACTAAGTAGAAAGGCTAATATGTTTTAGCTTCATTCGGTTTGAAATGAGCTGAGGTGCTTGAGCGAACATCATGATGTCAGTGTTTATTTGTTGCTTAATTATTTCATTTTGCATCACGACTTGTGTGAACATGCAAGTGACTGGAAATTTATTTTATTCTTAATAGACGTATGGTGATCACAATGAATACTTGACTAATCACACTGTTCGGGGACAGAGTTTTGATGACTATGAGTCAATCCTCCCTGGTAACAAACATGGACAGAGGTCTCGGGGATTGCCTGAGAACAATTTCCTGAAAAGTGTCCCAACAGAAAAAGAAAGAGCAAACAATGTTGCCAAGATTAAAGTAGCGGTATGCTTCTCGCCCCGTGTTTCCGTTTAGTGCTGAATATGACCTTTTTCTCTTGTCGATGAGTTAAGGGTTTTAGTTCATTCAACAATTGCATTTTGGCTGAAAGTGCCGAGGTCTGTTGCAGGTCCGGAAGAGACCCCTTAATAAGAAGGAAATAGCAAAGAGGGAGGAAGACATTATTTCTATAGATTCAAATTTTCTCACAGTGCATGAAAGAAAACTCAAGGTTGTCATATTTCATGTTGTAAACTCTAGATTGAATCTGTTCTGAAACATATTATCAAGTTCAATACAAAGAACTCTGCGCTGCCTTTGCAGCAGTTGGCATGCGATATATTACATAGAAAGTACTTTTCACAAGCAATTCAGGAGTCAACCAAACTACTGAACATCGTGATATAGTACTCTGATGCTTTTATGTCTGATACTTCGACATCAAAATTCTAAATGTGTAATGCCTCATTCATTTTACATTCTATTGAAGACTTTTTAGAACATAAATTGCATTTCAATGTTAGGCATGCCTAATAGAATTTGATAAGTACAAACTTCTTCAAAATATATTGCCAACGATCCTGCCAAATTGTTATGAATATTTTGCTCATTTTTTTGTTGCATCCAAATCCAAAGTAGAGTTATGGGAAAAATGTGTTAAAAAATAAAATTAGATTGACGTAGATGGGACAACCTTTCACATCAATGCTTTAAATTTCAATATCAATAATTTCAAAAATTATGGTATGTGTCTAAACAATTCAAATAGCATTGGACCTTACAATTACTGTCAAAAAGACAATTACTCAGATCAATAATTTTGTAATTGGTGTTGATAGATTGATATATATTACAATTTTCAATCGAAATACTCACTCATAATTAACTTGGATGTTTGGGTATTGTGCCTTTTTCTGTGTCTCCACTTCACCTGTTTCTGTAGGTGGACTTAACAGAATATGTTGAGAAACATGAATTTGTCTTTGATGCTGTGCTGAACGAAGATGTTTCAAATGATGAAGTGAGTATTTGACTTGTTGTGACTCTTGTGACCATGTTGACTGATTATTCAATGGTTTCACTATATTCTTTACTGTTTTCTTTTGCTATAGGTATATGCCGAGACTGTGGAGCCAATTGTTCCGCTCATTTTCCAACGAACAAAAGCAACTTGCTTTGCATATGGTCAAACTGGTAAGGTTTTGTTTATTTCTAATAGAGGAATGTGTCATTGTGCACTAACAATCTAATTATAAAATTATGGAGACCTCTCTACATTTTTAAATTTAACTGAACAGTTACTATTCAGTATTTTTAGGGAAGGGATGCACTTCCTTCAGTAGTAAATCTTGGATACTTCACTTGTATGTGATATGAATTAAACAAATCTGAGTTGAATAGCGTAATATTATCTCGACGATGTTACAAACCACATTTTTTATTTTGTATTCAATATTCATAGGTATGTTGTTTCTGAATTCTATAAACTCCATATACCTATTTCTTAGTTGTACCCCACCTATATCCTTAATTTTTTCTTAACTGCTGCCCATATCTTTGTTGAACTAGAATATGCTCCGGATCTCTTGTTTCTGGAGATGAATTTGAATAGGTGTTGGTGTTCTGCTATATATTATGAATAAGTTTAGCTTATCAGATTATGCATAAAGCAGTTTGGTAAACGCAAGCCTTTCATTTGTCTTGATTTTCTCCTATACCTGAACATTTTAGCTGATATGAAATTACTTTATTATATAGGCAGTGGGAAGACATATACTATGCAACCTTTGCCTCTCAAAGCTTCACAAGATATTTTAAGATTAATGCACAACACCTACTGGAATCAAGGTTTCCAATTGTTTGTTAGTTTCTTCGAAATATATGGGGGAAAACTTTTTGATCTCCTCAATGATCGAAAGTAAGTCATCATCATGTGAAGTGGAATAAATATCTAATTTGGGGTTATTTGCTTGATTAGCTTATGATTTTGCAGAAAACTTTTCATGAGGGAGGATGGGAAACAACAGGTTTGCATTGTTGGCTTGCAAGAATATAGAGTATCTAAAGTAGAGACAATCAACGAATTTATTGAGAAAGGAAATGCCTCAAGAAGTACTGGCACAACTGGAGCAAATGAGGAATCCTCTAGATCACATGCTATACTTCAGCTTTGCATTAAGAGATCAGTTGACGGGACTGAATCAAAGCCTGCTCGACTTGTGGGCAAACTTTCTTTTATAGATCTGGCTGGAAGTGAACGAGGTGCAGATACTACAGATAATGACAAGCAGACTAGGTGGGATTTATTTTTTATCTTCAATCATAGTTTGTTAGCTGAATGCTGGTAGAAAAAAAAATCATATTTTGTTAGCTGAATGCTGGTACTTCATTTAAGTGACTAGAAGACTTACCAAACAACAGTTAATGTGTCTATGTCCAGAAGCAATTACGTCAGATTATCTATTTGGTTTAACTAACTAGTTTTTCTATTTTTTATCTTTTATTCCAGGATTGAAGGGGCAGAAATAAATAAAAGCTTACTTGCTCTGAAGGAATGCATTAGAGCTTTGGACAATGACCAAGGGCATATCCCTTTCAGAGGAAGTAAATTGACGGAAGTTCTGCGAGATTCTTTTGTTGGTAATTCGCGCACTGTAATGATATCATGCATTTCACCTAGCTCAGGTTCGTGCGAGCATACTCTTAACACGTTAAGATATGCTGACAGGTATGTAGTTTAAAATTTTCTCATAGAGAATGATTGATCTGATATTATTAAATATTCTAATTGGCAATTACATTTTAGAGTGAAGAGCCTGTCAAAAGGGAACAACTCTAGAAGGGATCCTCTTTCTTCCTCAAACTTGAGAGAGTCCACTGTGTTGCCTGGGTCTTCAATTTTAGCTCACGATGATACCTTGGAGGATGAAATAACGCATGTTTCCAGTGACAGGAATCGATTTGGTTGGCCCAAACATCCAGAAAGAGAACCCTCTCCTCCAAATAATGTGGACCGTGTCCCAAGTGGTAGAATGGGGGGAAATTTGGCGCCATCTGTGTATTCTGATCCACCAAACGGTCCAAGAGGTAGTCAAAATGACAGAACCGCAAATGAATATGATTACATAGGACCCATATATGAACAAGACAGAACAAGAAAAACGATTAAGAGGGTGGATAACAACCACTTATCAGGTTTTGAGGAGAAGAAGAAGATAGAATCTCGTGTTAATGTTGATGCATCACATTTTCAGACTAATCATTCTGATCCGGATGATAATTTAAATGCCCTCCTGAAGGTATATTCTTTCGCCACCCTGGCTAACTTGTTTTAGACCATTAAAGTACTGAATGGTACCTATCTTGTTTGGTAAATAGGAAGAGGAAGATCTAGTAACAGCTCATCGTAGACAGGTGGAGGAAACCATAGACATTGTTAGAGAGGTTTGTACAAATCTCACATCTTTAATGATATGCTGAACTTGGTTATTTTTGTAATATTTGTGAATTTATGCAGGAGATGAATTTACTTGCTGAAGCGGACCAACCAGGAAATCAATTGGATGATTATATTTCCAGATTGAATACCCTTTTATCACAAAAGGCTACAGGAATCTTTCAATTGCAGACACAGTTGGCTCAGTTTCAGAGACGTTTAAACGAGTATAATGTTTTCGTATCTTCTAGTAATTGATGGTGCCACTGTGGAAATGATTGGTGTGTCGTGGATGAAGAATTCTTCGTGCTCTTAGATTTCGCTTCTATGATTTCATTGGCGTGGTTTGTTTCTCATTTGTTAGAGTGTTGATGTTGACAAGATTATTGTGGATTTTGGGGTGCCGAAATAGGAATCAAACCCGTCTTTGTTCTACACTTACTTGTTTTGACGGGTCACTGTTGTGACCTGAACTATGTACACACATAGAAATGTATGTCCACATTCTATTTTTACAATGTAAAGTCAAACTACCCTGTTGGGGATTGCTTGTGAAAACCTTCATATATACATATACATACATATACATAATATATATATATATATATATATATATATATATATATGTATGTATACACACGCTCATACCACTTCCTTGCTTCGATTGTGGCATGTTGGTCGTGTCTTGTCCTATATTTTTGGTTCAGATAGTACCTTTTTTTTTCTCATTCACGATGATGTGAAACTTGGGCAGGTGCTGTGGAGTGATTCGGGTTAATGAGTAAAGGATAAAGAATGAAGAGTCACTGCAATCCCGGTGAAATGCCTTGATCGTTGTTTCCTTTGGCTTCAGTAGATGTCAAGGTGTGCTTGTCAGAAATTCATTCTTATTTGAATTATTATCAGCAGTACAAAATCCCCTCTAGTCATAATCTGTGGGTTGTTTCTTTGTTGCTTTCTTTTTAAAATATTTCCAAGCACACGCAGATAAATCAATTAGTTTGGTACCCCTTGTAACTGATAATTTCATACGTAAGTTGCAAAGTTCCAATTGAATTCCTCATTGTCGATCCCACACTTGTCCCCCTCTTGATCACCATTTTCGTACCTGTCTTTCAAATCACAACGTAGACACAGGTGGTTTGACATGTCAATGTGCCAAAATAATTCATGCATTTTATCACCATAGGTCCATAGCCCAATAGGGATTCTCACTGTCCATGTCCAACATGTTTTCGTCTGTTGCACCTAAAGCTTGGTGATGTGTCATTCTTTGATACTATCATTATACCTAAACATTTAAGCGGCGATATCAATTCTGGTCGAGCTTTCATCATTGGAGAGTCTTCGCCACGTGTTGTATACAACAGACACACTGATCCAAAGGGACTCTTCCATTTTCTGCCCAACGAATTTTATTCTGTCATGCCCTATGTTATCAACAACACTGTATCATATTCCTTGATAAATTTAATGTTTTACTAAGTTATATGTAAAGTTTTATGATAGTCTCGTCAAATAATTCAGGCCTACATTTTATTTTATTATGGTCAGCGTATAATTTCACTGCAATAAAACTGTGTTTGAAAAATAAAGAGAATGTTGTGTGGTTAGTATTTTTTCCCATTGAGAATGTTATCTTTGTCTGCTGCCCTTATCTTGATGAGGACCTTGCTGTAGTTTTGGTGGACAACAGGCATGACATGTTGATTCTAAACCCTACAACGTATTGGACTCTTGCTAATTGCCAAATGTCCACCGTGCTTTTCAAGCTTCGCCACAAAAGTGAAAACTTTTTCAGATTCTGGTGAATGAATTTCCAAACAGTGCCAATGTCGCAAAGAAAAGCAAAAAGTGTTTGCTTCTTCATCCTTATCAATTTTATGAAACGCCATTTTCTTCTACATCGAAGACTTGAACAGCGGAATTTTCATATCAGTAAAATGGCTTACTAAGCATAGTGTTTCTTTTGGTTAGAATTCTTAATATAATATATAAATTTATCAAAATATTAAATTTAATAACAATCAAATTTCATTTCATTGAATGTAGGTTTATATAAATTCACCAAAATATAAATTTTGTATACGTAATATGAAATTAGTTATCAATGTTACAGTATAATTAAATGTTTCTTTTGCAAAGACTACATGTTTCTCAACATAACCATAAGTAGGGTATTCAAAACACCCCACCAATAGACAAATAACAAAAAAAGTGACTAATTTTTTTTTCTAGATATATTTTTTTCCAAACAAATGAATTTAGTTCAGATTGAAAGTCAAAAGCCTAATCAAACAAAACTAAATCACTTATTGTATTGAAATATTCATAGTTTAGCAATTAATAAACATGCGTGGATTATCTTTTAAACCATTTTTTGAATTTGATTATATTATATAAATAATATATTTCTGATTGTTAAAGTACAATAGTAAATTTAGATGGTAGTTTCTAAGTCTAAAATTATAAAAAAAATGTTTTATGAACATTAAATAAAGCTAAAGTTATAAATATGAAAAAAATTAAATCAGCATTTAACAATTTTACAGTTTTTTATTAAAAACAATTCAATAATTTCATGATAACAATCGTGTAACAAAATCTTATATAAAATAAATTATAAAATGTTAGTTAAAATTTGTATACTGAATTAAAATCACATCAAATCAAACTAAATCGTCTTTTATTTTTATGATAAATGAATGAAGTCAATTTCAGCTTAAACATTCTAACCATAGGTATCTAATTAATTAGTTATAAACCCCATCGAACTAGGTAAAATAACTACGAGAACTAGAATTATTAACAACGTAAAAAAAAATTCTTTAATTGTTTATCAAGGTTATATATTTTCAGAATTCAAATTTATAAAATCTATTATATGATTTGTAATAAAACTTTTTTCTTTTGCTCTCTAATCGCTTCCTTACAGTACCCTTAACTTGATGTATGATTAAAAAAAAAAAAACTTAAATGAAAAAACTGATCAGCCATATTTTCTACAAAAATTCAGTTCAGTTTTTTAGTTTTTCAGTACATTAAATCAGATTTTGAACGTTCCACTCTACCGTATTATTACCTCAGCCAAATAAATGCAGATCTAAGATCAGGTTCAACTGCCACAACCCATTACTAACTAGGACATGGAGAATTTTCGAGGATGTTAATCTAAACATTCGTTCATTTAGTACAAGTAATTTGGAAAATTTCACATTGACTGTATAAAAGATTATGGTTTAATATATAATTGAGGTGCAAACTTTAATTTATAAATTAATTTTATAAAATTAAATTAAATTTAAAATTTATTTCTAATATAATATTAGAGTTAAGTTAAAGTTTATTTTAATAAATTTTTTTAAACATTTTATTTTACACCAATCACTAATTTTTTATTCCACACACAAAATAAACATATCAAGTGGTAACAACTTGTATATATCTTGCAACCTCAAAATTCTGTCATCAAAAACAAAAATTTGGACATATTTATCAGTTCATATTTTAAGTCGGTAGAAAAAGGTTAACTGCTCATGAAATCCAAAACCAAGCACACAAAATGTTCAGTGGAATCATTTGACTGTAGAGATATGAGAATCTATGGTGACTGTTGACAGCCACCACTTGAGATTTGATTGGTGAATAGGCCTCCACGTGTCTCTCAGCTTTCACCTGATGTCTTGTCCTCATTCTGAATGACAGCACCTTGAAAACTTAGACAAAATGGTGCAAGTCAAGGACGAACTTGTGAGATTGTTATTTGTCAAAACTTTTTTCATGTCTTTTTGTTACTTGGAAAATGGGTAACATCACCCTCACACAGATTCAGAGAATGAAGCTACACTTTTTCAATTTTTCTTTTCGCCTTGGCCAAGATTCAGCTTCATTTTGGATTGAAAAAGCAACCAGTTCTTCTATTAAACTTGAATAAAGTTGTCTTTGAATCATATGATTCATTCTCTCTTATGGAAAAGAAGAACATGAAAAATAAATTCAGATCCTTGGAAATTTTCTTTTGATGTATACACATGCATCCCATTCTCACCTCACCAAATCATAAGAAAAGCAAGTTAAATCCAACTTACCATGCTGATATATATGAAGAAAAAAAAATGCTTTTACATACAAAGGACTTGCTATTACATTTGAAAAAAAAAACAAATTAAATATGTTTTTTTCCTTAAATTTCAGTAAATTTTAAATTTAGTCTAGTTTTGAAACTTTATATCAATTTAGTCTTTCATTTTTAAAAACACATGAATTAGTTTTCTTTTATCAAATTTTGTTAAGTTTATTTGACATTTTAAACGTATTTTATGATAATATTTGAGTTAATGTTGAAGCGAAAATGTATTAAACCGTGTAAACAATTCAATACTATCATGAAATACGTTTGAAACGTCAGATAAATTTAACAAAATTTAGTTAAAATGATTAAATTTAGACAATTTTAAAGATAAATGACTAAATTGATAAATTTTTTTAAGAGAAACTAATTTCAAATTTTACTAAAACTTGAGATATAAAAATATATATAATCAAAAATATACTCGTGTACGATGATATTCATAGCTAAAATTTGTTAAAAATATCAAATAAATAACTTATACGTATACTTGACAGATAATAGATAATATAACATACTTATTAATAGATTAAATACGAATATCATACTTTTCAATAAATTTACATATATTTTTAAAATAAATATTCGATGGATAACCAATCATATTTTCATTTACAAGGTAAATAACATATTCATAATATATTTACTCGATTGAATAACACGTTCATGCTATCTATACTCGATTTGATCCATGTTCATTCATATATATATATATATATATATATATATATATATATATATTTATATATATATATATATATTTACGTGCATGCCAATAATAAATGTACTATATTTATATTTATATTGGTAGATAGAACAAATGCTTCAATTAATGCAGCTAAGAAGATTGTGGTGTAAACTTGCCCTCTGATTCAAACCATCTCAAAGAACATACTTGAAGTGATAGTACTGGATTGTTCTTAAAAGATATAAATATTCTGCAGTTAATTGTACTACAATTAAGTCGGTTTAAGATGCCTAATTAATTACGTCATTACTATTTGGTTTTCTAATGATTAGACATTTCAGATTTTGTAAACGGTTCAAAATCTTTGTGATGTTACCTCAATGTGGATTAGGGTTTCTCTCAAAACCTCCTTAAAATTTGTTTTCATTATTGTCGAAGACCACAATGTGGATTAACTACTAAGATTTTGAGGGAAAAAAAATGAAAAAAAAAAAAAAAGTTAAAAGAGATGAAGTAGACCTACCAAGCAATTTAAGTCATGATTACCCTCGATTTTTCCATTACTATGCAAATCTTGAATCTAGTAATAATACAAGTCAAAGACACTATTAACTAAGAGTATAGAAGGGAAAAAAATATTTTATTTGCTTTTAATAATCTCAAGTAATGTTATTGGTTGCCTCAATAATCCATGTGATGGAAATCTTGTTGTTCTAGAGTTGTTTATCAAACATGGACCCTAAGAAAATGTTCGGCTCAATTTATTAATGTTAATACTAATATTAAAAATATTAACCGACCAATCAAATGCTTAATCTGCTTTATTACACTCAAATCATTTTTTTGTCACTTAACAACTAATTAACTAATCGGAGATTGGAATCTGCTTCACAGTTTTGTGCTATGGTTAGTTCTTTTGGCTTTCTTAAGAGATAAGACAAATTGAAGGGGTCATCACTCTTGCCCAATTTCATATGTAAGCTTACCTAAACTTTGATTATGGCTAGAATTATTTTAATCAATAAAATTAATGTCAAAAGTTTTAGATTTTATTCGGTTAAAGAACATAATTTTACTAACCAAGAATATGACTTTTTTTTTTTCAAAATGAGGTTGATTTTTTTTTCATAAATACAAAATGGTTGACTAATAAATTAAAAATTACGATAAAGTTATTATGATTCGGGACGACTTCTAAGTTGAAATCGTAATGAATACAAAGGATTTTATTTTTTTCTTACAAGAAAACCGTTTATACTCAACGACTACAGATTAAAAGTCGTCATGAGTTATGACGATTTCATCCGTGCTTGTCAATCAACCTTATTTTATAATAACAAAAAAAATCAATTCCATTTTGAAGAAAAAAACAATAATATAGTTAGAGATAAAAATAATATCAGTGTATATTATAAATGAAATAATCAAAATAAAGATTAGAAATTTTAACATCTTGGTGAAATGTGTATGATATAGGATGAATAAAAAAGATTTAATATGAATGTGAGTTATATAAAATAAGAGAATATATCTATCAAAATCATAACATAATAAATTTATAATTATTTTTATATATTATTTTACTCTTATGTGAAACTGAAACATATTCTTATTTATTTATTTGAATAGTATCATTAATAATTATCAACATCTTTTTCATAATTTGTGATAAAACATGTTCACTAATAGATTCCTCGATTACTACTACCTTAGGTGGAGATAGTTAACAAAAGTACAGTGATATAATCTGAACCTTACATTTCTCAATTTTGTATTGATTAGGTTTCAATTGTGAAGGGTGCAAGAAAAGATGAAGTAATGAATTAAATCAAATAAAGGAAACACCATGTTACATAAAAGTCATAGCTAAGTACGTAGGGCCAGAAGTAAATACTAATTTGGGAAGTGCCCTTAAGCAAAGGGCAACATAATAAATAACAAAAATAAAATATTTAAATTGATGCACGTCAAACTCAACATAAAGTCATTGACCAATCATCTTACTTATTTCATGTTTTGGCCTTTTATTAACACTCTATGTGGACCTCTTTCTACCTATTCGCATTTAACAAACTCCTCTTTAATTATTGTACCAAATAAAAATATAATTTTAAAATAATAAAATCAAATACTACTGATTTTTTTTTTAGTTAATATAATTTGGTTTTTTAACGTATATTTGAGAGTGGAAGAAGTTCAAAGCAACCCTTTACATATATGTCTTTTTCCATATTATATTAATAATAACATTATTTTCTACTTTTTTTCATACTAAGTTTTGTGAATAAAATTAATTTATATGTAACTTTTATTTTGTTTAATCCTTAAATTTATCTTTTTTTGCATTATTTTTTTTATTTTAATTATTTTTGGCTTGTGTGAAATAAGTCAATAAAAAATAATTATGATGGTTAAAATTTAAGAGAGCATGATTAAAAAAAATGAATTTTAGACAAATATCCACGTCAAAACATTAGAATAATAAACTGCAATTTTAAAAATACAACAATCATTTAATTAGAATCTTGTATTAAACTAAAGATAAAGTAATTAAAATCAAAATTATGTTAAAAAAAGTGATGGGTTGTAAATTTTACTTTTTATACAACATAATATGTATCACCAAAAATATATCCATAGAAATAAAATTAATCTATTGTCAATAATTGATCAACGCAAGTGTACAAAACTCATCACTTATTGAAGATTTAATTTAATTTAGTAGTGTTGTGATGTTGTAGTTTTGTATTAATTTTAATTATGAAATAAATTTTAATAATAATAATAATTGTACTAATTTTTAATTGAATGGAATGAAATATAGTAATAACATATAAGAACGAAAACTTTTAATTACATTAACTTTTAGTTAGATTTAGATTTAATCCAATATAAATTCATTTACTCAATAAGGTACTAGAATTTTTAATATTCGTGAAATTTTTCCTACAAATTTATTATAAAATTTTGTAAGAAAATATTTAGTTTGCTATTTTATTTTATAAATTTTAATTGGTAGGTAAATTTTTCATAACTAATTATTTTCTACAAAATTATAAAATTTTTAAGTATTTTTTACAAAATTTTATGCAAAAAAATGTTTTGTGTAAAATATTTTGCAAAAAAATGATAGCAAATTCTTGTAAACTATTATTCATAACAAAATTTACAAGTGTTTCCTAAGAATTTTTAAAAATAAAAAATGACAGAAAATATGTATTTTTTTAGTAGTGAAAAAATGATAATGGAACAAAAAAATTTAAAGAAAATGTAAATTTATAAAATTTTATGATTTTATACGATGATTTTATTAATTTTACTATGAAATCTAATTTGTATATATTATATAAAATCGTATAATCTTATGATTTAAATCTTCCATTTTACCTACTCACTAAAAACTTTTTTTCTTAGATATTATGTTCTAAAAGATATTATTAGAAAAAATATATAAAATGTTACTAACTAACCTTCTTTATTAGTGTAATTTCTTTTTTTATGAATATTAACCAAACTTCTAGAACTATAAGGTACTAATGGAAAAGTAAAAAGAAAAAGAACATTGAGAATGTCAATTAGTAAGACAAGTTTTCTTTTTTACTTATCCAGATAAATATTGGAAAGGAATGTATAGATTCTTACATAGCAATACTAGTAATGATTATTTTTTGAAAACATAACAAAAGTTTTGTGCATCTACAAATTGATAGAAGAAAGTGTTGATATAATAAAAAGCCTCATTCTCCCCTCTTTTCAAAAATATCCTACACTTTATTGTATTTAAAGTCAACTTCTTCCACTTTCTCTGCTATACATACAAATTTCATTCTATTTTTAAGATTTTTATTAGTCAGATCAAATTAGGTAAAATAGCTTCATCAAAATGACCTATATTAAGGAAATCCTTTTATTTTCTTTTATCAGAAACGTTAATAATTTATAAGAATTATCATTTCAAGTTAATTTTTGTGAGATTTTCTCAAGAAAAATTTAACATCAATGACTCGTGAATAAAATTATATAAAATATCATAACACCACTTTTAATAAAAAAAATTTAAAACAATAAATTTATTGTTTTATCTACTTAACTATTATTCATTTCAATAATTTTTATTTAATATGAAACTTAAGTCACATTAAATTCTTAACAATTTTCCTTCAAGTATGCATCTCTATGTATTAAAACGTCTCTTTCTGAACACTTAACACTTGATAACAATTTTTTTTTTTTGTATAATTAATTATCAATTCTTATATCATAAATTTTGTTTGAAGAAAAATATAAAATATATTCTGTTCTATAATAAATTGTGAATAAATTTATATAAAAATTAGAATATTGTACTTTATTCAAAATTTTAAGACAATAAATTTATAATTTTTTTTATTTTTATTATCGTTTTTATCTAATAAAAATTTTTGTAACTCGTTTTAAATCCTAATATTTTTCACTAAGTAATGGTTATTCTCCATAAAAGTTGAGATAACATTAACATTAACATGAATGTTCGGTTGGAAATCACTCTAGTATAACAATGAATCATCTTTAGACACAAATCAAACTTCAAAACTTTAAATTAACCTAATTATCCGATGACATGCACTTTTGTTATCTCCTTAGCTTCACCAATATCATTGCGAAATCACGAAATTTCATTGGATTGCATAAGCGAATAGGAGAACTTAAAAAAAGTTGAACTAAACATAGCTACCTCCATATTATACTCAATAATGAAGCATACCTATCTACTTAAAACCTAAAAAAGAAAAAGATTTTTGCTTTCTTTAACCTAAAAATATTATTTTATCTTGCAAGAATGACTGGTGGTGATGTAGCCAAGTATTGTTTTGAAGTTTTCTTGGAGGTAATGCTTCTTCAACAACATTTAATATTATTCACGTCAAACACTTTGGAACGTGAAGTGGGTAAGATAGATTAAAGTATTCAAAAGAATGAACTCTCAACAATAAAATTTTGCAGCACCATTTCTTCTTTGGGCAAGTAATGGATCACACCTTGCCCAAATGAGAGAACCAATCATGCACATTATATTAACAATAAAATATGAGAGATCATCAATACCATTATAGATATGTGGGGTAAGTAGATTCCTCTTTCATAATCTCATTTAACTATCATGCAACATATCATTAATATTCTTGTTGTTATCACTAAAATCAAATCAAAATTCAAAAACCAATTTTCGAATTAATAAAAAAGTGTTTCCATTATGTCCAATAATAAGTTTAAAACGGTTTAAATATCAGTTATTTCTTCCACCCTTCAAGACACTAATATCTCGATTTCGCATCTAATGATAGAATTATTCTCGATCATCATGTATCCGAGATATTATCTCTTTTATCATATATATTTTGTCATAGTTTTATCTTAATAAAAAAACATTCATTTTCGTTCAACTTTGCATTTGTTTTCCTTTCTTTCAGAAACTACATAAGTTTTTATGAAAAAAATGAGTAGTGTGAGAATAATGGCTATATAAAAATATGTTCCCCAATGGTGAAGCAGCACTTGAAAAGTGGGAAAGGGTTATAATAATGTAGAAATGAGCCAATTAGGAAGAGACACGAATATGGACTTTATGGTCCATCCAACGACTGAAGGAGTAAAGAGTGTTAATAATGAATCCCTAAAAAAATGAGTGTACCAATTAACATATTTTATTTAAAGTTTCTACATGAATTATTTTTTAAAATATATATATTAAAAATTAATTACTCATAAAAAATTATATACAATTTCTTGAAATCTTTTAATAACTTATTTACAGAAATATTTTAATTTAATTTTCCTTTTTCTAATTGCACAATTTCAACCCTAACTATTTGTATTGTATTAGCTAAATTCAAATTAATAAAAAAAAAACGTTCTCTCTCTTCTATCTTATCCTATCCTATAACACGCTCTGTTGCCGCGCGTGTTCACCTTTCTACAGTCATCACTGTACCTTTTTCGGCACACTAGTCACTCTCACTTCGTGTTAATTGTTAACTCATAACTCACATAACTTTTAACATCTTCTCTTTTAGAACCAGTTTTGTTAATTAAATTTTGTTAAATGATACAAACTCTGTAAAATTAATATCTTATTTAATTGATTTTCATAATTTTGTAATTTATATTTAACTATGAAAAAATTGCGTTGCTAATTATATTAGACAAGGTCCAATTCTTCTCAGATACTTATATTGACATTATGAGATTTTTCATTTACCGAAAAACTTTCGGAAGAAATGTTATTATAATGTCATTATTTTCAATACAAGACAAATCACACATCAAATAGATAATTAAAACACATGCTAAGTAACACATTTTTTTACTCGTTTACTAACACAAAATAAACTACGTATACTAACATGAAAATTACATTTGTTGTTTTGAAATTTATTTTTTCTTTAAGGTTACAATGCACATATATAATATATAGATTGAATTACAAATTAACTATTATTTTAGTATTAATATTACATGATTGAGTTGACCGAGTTTGAAATACATAACTCGATACCCAAATACATTATAATTGTGTGAGACACAATATATATGTATTTAATAACCATTAAATACACACACAAAAAAAATATTAATTAAAAATTAATTTTAAAAATAAAAATAGTTAGTTATTTTATCCTCAATTTACAAAATTAAAAATTATTAGTTACTAAAATAATTATTATTATAAATAAAAAGTTATAATAAGTCACTAATTAATTATAAATTAATTTAAAAATTAATTTACTTTTGTAACCTAAATTTAAATAGTTAATTTTTAATAATTATTTTTTTTAGTCAAAATTATGATAACTAAATCTAAAGACCAATTTAATGATCAAATTTATAATTTTTTATTCATAATAATGACTATTTTAGTAATTAATAATTTTTTATTTTATAAATTGATATCTAAAGTAGTTACGCTATTTAAAAATATTTTTGACCAATAACCAATAAATTATTATTGTCGCATTATTTTTACAATTTCATTCATAACTTCACTACTTATTATGCTTTTTTTCAAAATTAATTTATCTTCTATTATTTATAATTTATTTAAAATGTATGGCGTTTAACATATATATTGGTAATTTTTCTTTGAATAAATTTTATAAGAGTTTTAAACTAATTTAGAGTGCGCTAATTTGGCTAATTATAGGAATTGTGCATGCTTCAAAACAAAAAAAAATTTCCAGAAAGAAGTTTTAATTTCCAAGAACGAATTAAACTTTGTAGACACAAAATTCATTGTTATTGTGGGAAATGCCATGATATAAATATAAGCCTTAGATGATTATTTGTTGTTCAATTAGTTGGTGCTTTTCGAATTCATGTTTTGGTATTGTCCCATTTTTTAATGGATTTGCTTCAGACTTTGGTTATTTGACTATTATCAACAATTCTATTTCCTCACAGCCTTAATTACAGATAAATAATTCCAAAAACAATTAAAGGAAACAAGAGGTAGCTTCATCAATGTTCTTTTCAGCTCGTTTTTCTCCAAAATTTTCATTACATGCATGATTCAAATAATTGGATCCTACAATGCACTGTTTTATTTAAGAAATCAATGAATACAATTTTTTATTCAAAATTTCTTAGACTTAATAGAAAACACTGTATTACTACACCTTTTATTGAAAAGTTTGTATTTTGTTTATTCTTTCCAATCAGCATCATTAATATATAGGAAAAATAATGTTAGTTATTAATGTATAAAATAAATTATCGAAAATCCAAAAACTAAGAATTATATTTAATTATAGAATTAAATAGGTTTTTTTTCATTAATTTTCAGTGAATTCTGAAATTAGTCTATTTCGAAACGTTAGACCAATTTAGTCCTTCATATTTCATAAATATATGGATTTAGTCATTTTAATCAAATTTTGTTTCATAATAGTATTTGACTTAATATTAAAGTAAAAATGTGTCAAATAGTTTAAACAACTCAAATACAACTTTGAAATGCGTACAAAACATAAAATAAATCTAACAAAATTTGATTAAAAGTACTAAATTCACGTATTTTGAAAGATGAAAGACTAAATTAGTCAAAAATTTTGAAATTGACTAATTCCAAAATTCACTAAAAAAATTAAAAGACCAAAAATATATTTAATCCTTAATTATATCAACAATTTTTAAGCTAAATATTTACAGAAAAAAAATATTCAACTTTATATTAAGAAAAAACGTGATAATCCGCAATTTTTTACATTTTATGCTGAAAAGAAAATATTAAAAAGGAAATATTAAACATTAAGTGACAAAGCCAGCACAAAAGAGTTGCCTCACTCACATCTTTCGACCAAAACCACGCTGTCGTTTACTCGCCCTTGTCCTCACCCGAGGGCGGGGACCACCGCCAACCGCCACAGCATTGCGTTCCAGAACCCCACGCGCCATCAAGGCGCGTGGTCTCTCTAGGAAAATATCTCCATCCGAAGCGTGACGTGTACCGAGCATAGGTCCCACCACGATCCAGGAGCAAATATCGTAAGCCCTCTGGATGGCCGCCACGTGGCCCTCTGTATTACTGTGCACGCGTCCCCTTTATATACGCGGTGCTCCCTCATCCAAAGAAAAAAACCTCACCCTCACACCTCTCTTACACACACACACACACACACTTTCTCTCTCTTTCACTCACTCTCACTCTCTGTCACGGACAGAGAAAAACTCAGACACCCACGTTCACACTTCGCACACACCATCCCTCCTTGTTTCTTCTTCTTCATCTTCCTCTTGTTCTGTTCCTTTTCTCTTTTTTCTTCATGGAATGATGGAACACAACATCATCAGCAACACCAACAACATCAACAACGTGATCGCACCGTTTGTCATAAAAACCTACAACATGGTTAACGATCCCACCACCGATAAACTCATCACGTGGGGCCCAGCCAACAACAGCTTCATCGTCCTCGACCCCCTCGACTTCTCTCACTCACTCCTCCCTGCTTTCTTCAAGCACAACAACTTCTCCAGCTTCGTTCGCCAACTCAACACCTACGTTAGTATCACTCTCAATCTTATTCAATTCTTAATTACCTTCTTTGCTTATCACTCATAATTTAAGCTTGCCTACAATGTAAACTTTTCACAAAAACACATATGTTACTCAAATTTTGATTTTGATTTGTTTTTGAACGAATTTTGGAACTAGTTTTTAAGGAACAAATCAGTTTTTAAGTTTTGAAGAAAAGCTTGTATATAACTTAGGTATGTTAGCAAAGACAGTTATGAAATTTGATAATTTGATGAGTTTGTATAATTTCGACGGAACCCCATTTCACAAAATTAGATTTTTCTTTCTGGGCAGCTCTTATATTTTCTAAATTCGGGTAATTTGAGTATTTTTTTTATTTTATGTTTGTTAGGGTTTCAGAAAGGTGGATCCGGATCGGTGGGAATTCGCGAACGAGTGGTTCCTGCGGGGGCAGAAGCATTTGTTGAGGAACATCGTGCGGCGGAAGCATGGCGGAGGTAGGAGCAGCAATTTGCATTTGCATACCCTGAAGCTGGAGGAGTTGGACGACGAGGCCATGGTGCTGGAGATAGCGAAGTTGAAGGAGGAGCAGAAAGCGTTGGAGGAAGAGCTTCAAGGAATGAACAAGAGGTTAGAGACAACGGAAAAACGACCGCAGCAAATGATGGCTTTTCTGTCAAAGGTTGTGGAGGACCCGCAGGTTCTCTCTCGGATTCTCCGAGAAAGAGAAAGAAAACACCTCGGCGAGAAAAAGCGACGCCTCATTCCTCCGCCCTCGACGGCGGCGACCTCCTCCTCTTCCTCGTCCGGCATCAAGACGGAGTTCGAAGAGGACGAAGGTAACAACATCATGTCTTCGTCGCCGGAGACGGGTTTGGAAATCGATAATAACAGTAATAATATTATTTGTTCGCCGGCGACGGCGGGGTATTGGGGGGAACAGGGGTGCTATGGGTATAATTGCGGCGGAGTAACGACGCCGTTGACGGTGGTGACGCCGGCGGCGCCGGCGATGGGAGGTGGGTATTTTGGGCGTGGGAGTTATTTTGGGGAAATGGCGGCGGAGGGGAGTGCTCTGCCGCCTTATCCGTTTTCGCTGTTGGAAGGTGGGTTTTAGATTTAGTTTTTTTAGGTTATGATCTGAATGAATTATTACTGCCACAAGATTTTATCTTGGATTCTGTCCTTTTGTTTTGAAAGTTCTATCTTTTGTGCGTCGATTCTGTGTAAAGAAAAGGGAAAAGAAAGGAGAAAAAGATTTATTTTTGTTAGATATTTATTCTTCTGCTAAATTTTATTTTTAATCTTTTCATAAATATCGTTTGGCGTGGACCATGGAAAAATACATAGTTACTTATATTACCTCGATTCCTGCAAAGTTGAATTCAAATATTGTCAGATATTGAAGTGAAAAAATTGAAATTGAGTTTTATAAATGGAAAATAATATAATAAAAACGAATATAATAAAAAAATTGTGGAGTTACTGTCACATTTCATATTAATTCCATGGGTTTTCAAAATAAGAGTGATCTAATTAACCGGCTTAAGCATGAGTTTTGGACATGTAACCTAAAATAAGTCTTTGAATAGAGAAACTTAAATTTACCATGCTCTTGTTTAACCAGATTATGTTTCTTTCATGTGTTGAAACACAAGAAAAGGACGAATTATGGATCTTTTGCTTTTTTATTTTATTTTATTTAAATTTATTCAAGAAGTTTTATTAAATTATAGTTTAAAAGACAAAAGAAAGCGAGTGAGAGGGAGTATTAGAACCACATAAAATTGAATCTGAATAATAACAAATTAAAAATACAGAGTTCAAAAGAATTCGAATACCCTTTAAGAAGAAAAACTTGTTCAAATATTTTCCGAAAAAATAATAACGTCAAACATGTTTTCAATTTTTAAATGTAGAAAATAGTTTTAAGAAACAACCATCAACCAAATGCACTTTGAATACTCTTCTTTCGTCACACATGTAAGAAAAATATGCAGCTTTCGAGTTACGTGCTTAAAATCATTTGTATCAAATAAAAAATAGAATGAAATTACAAGCAAGACAAAAATGAAAAGTAATTCTACATTTAGGTTGTGTTTATTTGCATAATAAAAAACAGGTTGTGATTGAAGCAATAATTATAGAATAATAGAATAAGGTGTTATTGTTGAATAATATGAGAAGCTCATCACTAAGGTGGTATTATGATCTTTAAATATAAATTTTAAAAAAAATTGATTAAAAAAATATTAGGACAAATTTTATGTTATTAATAGTATAATTAGAATGACTCAATGTATATTAACATTTTCTTTTATTAAACCCAGACAACATTAATGATTGTTAATTAAATACCGCCTCGTTAATGAATAATTTTATTCTGTAATTTTCCATTAGTTAAATGAGTTTCACTGTATTCAATTCAATCTCCTCAAATTCAAAGTTTGAATTTAAAATATAAAGTTTAAATTGTACAAATAAAAAGATAACAATCTAATTGAAAAATGTATTTAAATTTTAAAAGTAAAAAATAAAAATCTAAAAGGAAACTATAATGTAGTTTGTAATAAAAATATTAATACACAGACGAGCTATCTGCAAACTTGTATTATCAACTTTATAAATGTTGATGGACTTGTGCGTGTAGAAGTCCAGTTTAAAGTTAATTGCTCAGTGAGAAATAAATAAATATAATAACGTATTAACAAGTTAAATTTTAAATACTTTTATAACATCAAATATTATAAATCTTAGTTGAGCATTTCAAATGAATATGGGTGCATATGTGCTATCTATATAATTTTGGTAAAAAGTGAAAGTTTCATAGGTACTATACAAATGTTTTCACAAGAAACTTATAAAAGTTATCTAAATTGCATGATTTAATAACTCGATTTTTTTTTTCAAAAAAGTTAAGTTGGTCTTTTAATTTTGTTAGTTTTAATTTGATTTTGATTTTTAAAAAATTGATGTATTTTTTTTTTGTTAAATTTTTTGAAATAGATTTAAAATTTTTCATTAAAATTAAAATTATTAATAAAGATAATTTATTTTATTCATTCCATGTAAGGCACAGTTTGGTACATGTGTAACCTAAAGCTACTCAACTTAAAGTTATGTTGCATTACTTTTGTTATATAATGCATATGAAATTGAATGACTCTTAAATAAACAATTTAATAATGGGGAACACTCATACCTTGAGTTATATATGGTGCTTTTGCAATTTCACATCAACTCTATTAACTCATCATCTCATCAATGTACTAAGAATAAAAAGCATAAAGAAGACTTAAAGGGATCAAAGGACATTGAAAAGTAATAACAATAAAAGTTTGTAAAATAATATATATTGATGGAAAGAAAAAGAAATGTTAATAAATGGACAATTAAAGTATTATATATTAATATATTAAAGAGCTTCGTTTTTAAAATGTTTTAAACACTCCTAATCTTACATGCTTTCTTTCTTTTCTTTCCAACTTTTTTTTTCAAATGGTGATCATGTTACAAGTTTAATCATTACTATTTAATTCAAATCTTATTTGTTTTTATTAAAAAACATGTAAATATGAGTTTAAGTCTTAGATAAACGTAAAAAAAAAAAAAACTAACATTAAAAAAAAATCTTTAAATTTATTGTGTTAAAGTCGAGTTGAAGTTGATGTGATTTATTTTATATGTAAGCTTATTTTTAGGAATAGCAATGTGAGTCGGTCTGACCTGTTTAGGCTCGATCCGTTACGCATTTTCAATACAGGCTGAAAATTCTGGCAGGTCTCGCATAAGTGGGTCTGTGGGGACCAGTCCGCCTATTTTTAAAAGAAAAACAAAAATTTTATGATAAAACTTTAAATGTTCAATAAATTGAAAAATTTTAACATGTTCACAAAATTAAATAAATATGGTAAAAAAATTAATTGAAAAATTAATAATTCAACATTTTTATCATTTTCATATTTATACTTTAACATATACTGTGTATTATTCAAATTTTAACATATTAAAAAATACATAACACTTGTCGATAAATCATTCTTGAGAGATTTATCACACATATCAAAACCTTAAAATTTTATATTTAGATGATATCAAAAGGAGTTTGGTTCAGATCTCAATAATACACGAATCTTAACTGTAGCAATTGTGTGACTTTGTACAATCCTAATGTACTCTAATGTACTCAGTTTGAAAATTGACATTCAGTTTCCAAATTTAAAAAATTCATAATAAAATGTTTGAAACTACTCATGAATAGCACAAAAAGGTTACACAGGCCAGAAAATAAATGTCTTAAAAGCTATTCATTTATGGTTTTTTTCATTACGATACAAAAAATATTTACATTTATGTCATAAGAAAAATATTAATTTTAAAACTCTTCGAAGTTACGGTGTACTTTAAATATATTAGAGTAAAAAAAATATATTTTAACATATTTTTTTTACCCACTTTTAATCTATTACTTTAATCATCATTAAATTATTTATTTTAATTTTTTTAGTGATGTAGTGTGATAATAATATTTAAAATATGAGTTAAAAGTAAATAAAAAGAATTGAATTAAAATATCAGAGTAAATAATGAATTAAACGGTTTCTCATTTCTTCGGATGAAATGAACCATTTATGGATGTCAAAAAAGATTCAGGTCATAAATGAAGAGAGTGAAACAATGCAGTATTTGTTATTTTTAGAAAGGAATGTGGCACAGCTTTTGTTTGCAGAACCAAGCTGCAGGTTCTACTTCTGACTTATTCTTTGGCTTTAGAAGGAAGGAAACAAAAGACACGATGCTTCTAAATTACTTTAAGTTCTTTACAAAATATGTAAGAATAACAAGATAACATTAACAATTAATGGTAAAAATATATGTCTGAAAATAACACAATAGAAAAATAATTTTTTCAAGCCAAAACACAAAATTATAAGTCTTTTATATATTTTTTTAAAAAGTTAACGCACACAATTACCTAAATTCTCCATACATCACAAAGTCTCTCATGTACATAAGAGGTAGTATAGTTAAAATACAACTATTTATTTTTATATTATTTATGTGATGTTTTATTCATCATAATATTTGATGTGATACTTTGGTGAATAACCACTAAATAATCTATATTTTCCTTCATCACATGAACAAACATCTCACACTTTATAAGCAAGTATGCTTAAATTGATTTAGTCATTAATGATTTACACGGACTCATTGACAGTGACAATATTTTTTGTCATCAGTTCTTAACGTCTTTTACATCTGACTTGTTATCGACAACTTCAATATCATTGTTACTGACAACTCATTCATCGCCAACACTATTTCCGTTCAGTCAAACCCAACTGTACATGAATCAACAAAGTCATCACATAAAAGAGAGTCATTAAGTTTAATCTCTCTCCAAAGGCACAACACACACATTTAATCTTGGTCAAAGCATGTAAAAAATGTTTCTCCTATTCCCTTGATTAGAACATAAGCTTTGAATTACGGTTAAAAATCACCTAATAGGAGAATAATCTTTTCAAACAGACACACACGTACTCACATTCATAAATAAAAACATAAATTTAAAGTTGTTTGACACCTTAAGACCTACATCCACCCATACTAAAAAAAATAATATTATTCAACATGCAATTTTTCTTCAAAAAATACAAACCTTTTTACATATTTTTAAATAAAATTGTAAACCATTCTCGTAAAATATTTTATACACAAAAATTACAAACTCTTTTTATACAATTTTGTATGAATAAAATGATGAACCCTTCTTATGTAAATCTCTATGGACAAAACTGTAAATTATTGATGCAATTTTTTAGTCAAATTGTAATTTTTTTTTCAATGAAATACGACTACTCATGTCTATCATGCACCGAAAATCGATTGAACTGTGATTACAACCTTTTATTTTTATATAACGTTTCTGTTATTTTCTTTATCATATTACTCCATGTTGAACATAAACACCGAAAAAACAAACCATTTGCATTAAATTAAAATTTGATCAATGTGTAAATAAACATGTATTTTGAATTTGGATATTGAAGTCACTGAAACTGTGATTTTTTCTCTGTTGATTCCTTTGTGTTCTTATGGATCCACTGTGGAGTTCTGCTCTCAAACCTTTTCTTATTTCTTCTTCCTATTTTCAATTATTTATTCCACACATGTCAATCACTTCTCAATTATTTCTTTTCATTCCAACCATTTCAATTATGTAATCTCATTCAACCTCATTTTGTTCCAACTCTAATGCGTCATCATCACAACAATTCATATCTTTCTAATACCATCATATAAAATAAGTAAATTCTAATTTTTATTTATAACAACAATACCCATGCTTAGTTGAAAAAATAAATTTTTAAGAAACAATTTCAAATAAAAATTTAATATTAAATCTTAAAGCGTATATTTAAAATTATTTTGTTGTCTCTCGCTAAGTTATAAAAAAATAAGGTTCCACCAAATTCAAGTTAGTTTTAAAACTGATTAAATACACTGCTCTAAAACCGATAAATTTAATGATTTAATTATGTCTTCAAAGTTTTGTTTATATATAATTTAATAAGAGTGGCATGAGTGGGAAGCTCCAAAAAGTTGGCAGTGTAGGTGTATTATATATATATATATATATATATATATATATATATATATATATATATATATATATATTTATATATATATATATTTGTGATAAAGATGCATTTCATTTCTGAAGCCACGTGATTCTCTTCGACGTTTTCTGCCTCTTCAATGTCACTTCTCGCATCTCTTGTTTGTACAATTTTCTCCAAAAATTTCATTTAAAAAAATATTATCTAGGATATAATCATAACAAAAGAAATATATAAAATGTATTTCATGATTATAAATAAACTAATTATCATTAATCTAACTAACTTATAAATTAATTTTACTAATATAAGATGATAGAAATAAACACAGACTGTGCATTTTACTAATCACTAATTTATAATCCAATTCAATAACGAAGTTTTTTTTAACAACTTGTTTACTATTTCTGACTTTTTTATTTTATTTATTACTGTCTATTTCTAATTCTATTTCTATTGAAACCTAAATATTATTCCTTATTAATTAGTGTGATAGAATATATCGATAATTTAAATCAATTAGCATAATATTGTTAAGATTAATCTAATACAATCTCACCAAATTGTTTTGTAAGATAAGATTTGCACTCATTTATATATTATAAAATTGTTTTATTTATAATCAATGTGGGACTTCCAATTCATCCATTGATAACGAGTGACATAATTAATCGGATAAATGACAAATATTCGTTAAGATAAATTATGACTTATGACTCTGATATCATGTTAAAAAATGGACTTTAAGTCTAACTCAATCTCACAAAATCGATTTACACCACTTATATATATATATATACTATTAAACATATAAAAAATAAATAATAATAAAATCACACTAGAAAAAAGGTAAGAAATATGTCCCACCACATATATGCCCACATTGCCTTTGTCTCTTTGCCACAAAAAATTCTCAACCCTCATGTCTTAACCTTACCTTCCCTCTTTGGCTATCTTGGTCTATACTTCACTTCACATCAATTTCTCATGCACAACAAATTTTTTTTAAACATCTAAACAAATCATACTTCTCTACACTAACCAATACAAAATGTTATTCTCCTTCATAGGGAAACACCTAACTATGCAACACTAACCCCAATACACATTAAATAATATTATTGCCTTAAGAGAATATCGTTCCCATGTACAAAAAGCCACACACCCAATATGTTGGCACAAAAACACTAACAATCAAACATATTATTTTTTTAAACCTTTTATTTTAACAAGCAATTATTATTAGAAAAAAAAATGGACATATGTTATTTTTGTTATTGTCTTAATAGGTTGATAATGGGTTGAATTATCCCCTTCTAAATTTTTGGTAAATAATTCATCCCTTTATGATCGAAACATCATTTTCCATTTTCCTTTTCCGAGTTCTCCACTTCTCTTGGAATCATGACAATTCATTAAATTCTGTCTCGGATCATAAAAATTTATAAATATATGAGTATAGAATATCCATTTCTAAATAAATATTTAAGTTAACGATTAAAATCCATTATTTATTTATCGTGTTTGATTTAGTATTTGCAGATTTTTTGAAGTTATTTAAGCTGAAAATAAATTCAGAATTTAGAATGAACATGAACAAGAAATTGAACACGTTAAAAGAGTTATAAATTAAAAGGAAAAAGAGAAAAAGGCACACAGATGGAAAATGATCGGGTGAGGGATGACGAGGGATGCACGCGAGACTTTGATCATGTGGGACCCGATCCAGACAGTCCAACTGGGAAGCGACACGCGTCACGAAGACAAGGCATCTTGTGGCGAATGCGGGACCCACATCCTTTCCAATAATGGAAGGTAACGGGAGAAAAAGTGGGAACTAAGTGGGACCCAGGTCTCTCATAAGGGACAAACTCCACGGTCTTTTCGCTTTTCAAAGGGTACCCCCACCAAATTGCCTCGTGCAACTCACGTGGGGTCACCGTGACTCGTGTCTCCTTCCTATTAGGCCTTCAAATATTTATCAAACAATTATAATATTTATATCATTGGATGAAAATTGTGATAACTCTTTAATAAAAAAAAAATTGGGAAATTTTGCGATTAAATGTGAGAAAATATAAATATTTTAAATAAGAAACCCTACCTAGTACCTGATGGTGGGTTTTGCACTCACTCACTCAATCACATGAGGAATGAGCGGCGTTATGGTGCTACTCTGTCACACAGTATTGCGGTGGACGTTGAACCCATCACTTCCATTACTCCTATGGCTCCACCACGTGTAAACTCATCACTCATGTTAGTAATACTATAAATAATAATAATAATAAAAAAATCAAAAAATAAAGTATTATTACCACAATAACTTTAGAGAGTTTTTATTTTTATTTTTATAATTAATAGTCACTAAATTAATATTTATATTATTACTCTTCTCACTAAAATTGGACTTCAACTTTCGTATTCCAATTTTGTTTATAATTTATTTATTTATTCAATAGTAATCGTACACATAGACAATATAGAAAGTCAACGTTTTTTAGATTGATTAAAAACGAAGATAGTGTTGAGTTATATATATATTTTTTTAATGGTATATTCTTTTTAGGTATACGGTGATCCTTTTATCTGTATATTTCTATATGTTTGATTATATATATAAAACCATAATCTTTTGACATATATAAAATATTTGACACCACTTTTAGTCCAAAATTTTAAGATAATGATTTTATAGGTCTTTATTTTTATATAGTGTTTAATTTTGTCTTTTCTATCCAATATAAAACTTTTGACTCATATTTAAATTATTCTAACAGATAACGACTTGGAATGAATACTTTTTTAAGCATCGAATCGAAATATTTTATGGTGTGATGAAAACAGTGTTCATTCTCCCAATCAATTCAAACTTTATCACTGCTCCACTTATCAAAATGCAGTTCTCTTCTCATGTTTTCTGCTCATGTTTAAACTAATACCCAGTCACACAAACACTTCCACACTCAAAATTTGATGCTTCTGAATAAAAACCACATAAAATAAAGAAAGCATATGAATCTGTTTTCGTAGACCCCATTCGTAAGAGATAGATATATATATAGGAGATGCACTTTTTCAAAGTACAGATCCTACAATTGAAATAAATATTCCCACAATCTATGTTTACTCTTTCTCTTGCTATTTGGGGTAGGAGACGTGTGCTTGCACCACTGGATTACAACACTTTCACTCAACACACAATCTGACACCTGTGCTCTGCACAATTCTTAATTCTTCAAAGTCTTTGTCTTGGGAGAAAAAAAAAATTGGTGCCACAGATTCATGCCAAATATAGCTTGTTGTGTGTGGTGATTTGCGTTCATATGATAGAAAAATAATGCGACCGTAAATCACCCACGTTACTCGGAAAATAAAATAATGTGAGTATGGTTTGTTTTAGTGACGCATGCAAAATTAGAGTTTAATATGCATTTCTTCATGTACGTGGATCTGTCGTGTTAAGTGCCAGCAGTTTTAACCATAATTAACGACCATTTCGTGTGTTTTACGTTAACCATCGCTTTTTAATCTCAAAATGCACACTTATAATTCCTCAGTGGATGTTGGTACGTGCTTTATTTGATGCACGTTGAATTATCTTAAAATATTTACAAAATTATTTGTTTAATTAATATGATTTGAAATAATGATATTTTGATCTACTATTCCAATTATCCTTAGATTATCACATTACACTCATAAAAAAGATAAAAATAAATAATTGAAGAGTAATTAAAATGATAAATTAGAAGTGAATAAAGAAAAAGCAGATTAAAATATCATTATCTATGAATTGTGTGAGATCATAATTGAGTTGGTTCCTTAATTTTAGCCCATATTGTTATTTTAATTGGGCTATTGCTTTCTACACTTCCATAATTACTAACTGTGCCCTATCAATATTATGAGAAGACTAAAAAAAACTCGTTTCGAAAACTTTTTTCTGAAACGTATTTCATATGTTTTGATAATTTTCATTTTCAGAATATATTTTTGTGTACAAATAGTTTAGAAACCTCATTCTAGAAGGCATTTTATGTGTTTCATTTCAAAAAAATGATTCAAAAACACATTTCATTCGTTTCAGACATTCTGTTCAAAATTTAGGTTATGAAAAATATATTACGGAAATTCCGTTCCAAAAATATTGTTCTCAAAATCTATAGTTTCCCAAATACTTAATTTATAAGTTAATTTTTCAGAGGATAAAATGGTCATTTCTGAACTTTGAGCGGTAGAATGAAAAAATGGGGTGGTGCAAGAAGTAAAAGCCTTTCAATTGGAACAATACTGGACTTGTGGTCCAACATTTCTCGTCCGTCTTCTTTGCACTTCCCTTTCGCAAGAAAGCCCAACAAAAAGGCTCCACGAATTTTATTTTTGTTGAATCAGACTCTTCCAAATATCACATTTCTCTTTATCAAAATTTGATGCCTCATTTTGATAAATTTGCATTAATCAAGCCTTTTTTACAGAATGAAATCATAGAATCCTTCTCTATGTGATGGTAAAAATATTCTCGTTTATTTTTCTTCACTTTTTATTTAATATTTATCAGAAAATAAACCTTTTATTGAGGAATGTATTAGATGTATTCGTATAAGAATCTCATTGTACTATAAATATACATGATGAGTATACGTGTCTTATTTGAAGTCGCATAGTTATATTTTATCGTTTGTTCATAAAATACTACAATCAAAAAGCAAAGAATTTGATGTGACTACAAATAAATATTAAATCAATGAATAAAAGTTATTAGAATAGTGCACCAAATACTTAAAATTTGTCCCATGTCAACACTTCAATTAATTAATACCAGATAAGGATAAGTAAAAATAATGAAACGAAGAAATATTCTGTTTTCAATTTTTTTTTTTGTGTCCTTAACTTTGTGTGCTTTAGTACACTTTTGGTACTTTGTGTAATTAATTATATGATTTTAGTATTTTGAATCTCAATTATATCCATTAAACTTCTTAAATATGATGAATGTATGACTTTTAGTCTTTTGATTTTAACGAATCATTTTCATATAGCAATTATATATCATTTTAGTAGTGTCAAAAATATAATAACCTTAATTGTTATAACTCAACATGAAAAACTAAGATTCTACATTTACAAGACGTAAAGTAATATAAGTAATATAATTAAAAATTATAAAAACATAAACCGTACCATTATAATATCTAAAAAAGTGTAGTTAAGTTTCCTTTTTCTATATTCGTATCAATAAACTTAATGAAGGACCTATCTGCAAGCAAAGGTTGCAAAGTGGGCCCTAAGGCTTAAAAAGAAAAAAGAAAAAATATTATTAAATTTCTGAACGGGCCATATTCCAAGTTGAATGGAGTGGCCCAATAAATGGTCCTAACACGTGTCAACCTTCTTTGGATCAGATTTTTGGGTCAATCCATTTCTTCAATTTCTTCTAACTTTTTTCTAATTCTGATAGGACATAAATTCCCACTATCAATTTTATCATATTTTTTTCCTTTAAAGAAAATAAACCAATGATACAAAGATACATCAATCATTAATCACCAATCTAGACTTAATTGGTAATGTATATTTACTCAAAGTGGAATATTAACATTCTTATTGCTTTTCACAGATTTATTAATTACTTTTGTTTTAAAAATTGTCCTATGTAGAAGGTGTATGAATTACAAAAAACAACCAAAGCTTTAGTTTTAGTTAAATATTTTTTTAATAATCTAAATATTAGTCGCTAATTAGTCATTATTATTATTATTATTATACTTAGTTTCAACCTTCTTCATTATTCTTCCAGTTGTATACCACAAAAGTTCAATAATTGTACTTTGCCTTAACTAATTATGAGTTGTAAAAGTCTTACACAAAATTTCAAATATTTTTCAAGGTTATTTTGCATTCAACTTCACGTTAAATTCAAGTTAGAGAACCAAAACCACGTAATTAATTTCCTAAATCATATCACTCTATACTTGATTCCAGTGAAGGAAAATAAATAAGAAAATCTCGAAAGATTGATTGACTGGAACATGAAATAATTTCATATCTAACTGATCTTATGTATAAGTTTTTAGTTTTGATATGATCAAGTAGAAACATAAGTGCACTTTTTCAGAAAATACTTATAGTTTTCTAATAAAAATAAGAAAAAAATTATAAATTACTTTCATCGTTTGTATAAACTTTTTACTTTGTATAAGAAGAAATAATATATATATATATATATATATATATATATATATATATATATATATATTTTTTTAATAATTATTTAATTTAAAAATTTTCATTATTGGATTGAATTATGAAAATAATACATCTTGAAAAGTCTATAAGTTATGAAATGTGTTAATGACTATATAATTAACTTTAAATTTATAGTTTTAGTTGTCCAAGTTAAATCATATCTTAAACTTATATTTAACTTTTCTTATATTTTTGTAATTGAGTGTTGTAAAATTTAAATTAAATTTTTATTTTGAAAAGAACGATATATTTCGAGATCAAAGAGTGCGAGTATTTTTTATTAATTATAAAAATTTTCACATAATAATATTATCATAGATAGTAATTATGATTTTTCTCTAGAGGTAGAATTTCCACTTTATTTTTTTTATTTTATTTATGTATCAGTAGAGTAATTTTTAGAAGTAAAGATATTAATGTTTTCATAATAACTGACTTTTTCCATCAAGTTAATGGTCGTCTCATCATAACAAGTCGAAAAATATACAAAAGAAGAATTCACAAATTCAGTGTACTAAAATTTGAAGTTAAAGCTCTTATGTATAAATTAGTGATTGGATTCTATTCTTTCTGAAAAAAATTGAACACTATGGATTTAAACATTTAAAGTATGGTCGCACCCATTCCCATTGATAAGAGGTTGAATGTTAGTTGTAATTAAAGATTTATAATTGAAGATGGAAGGTGCAGAAAGAAAGATTTGAAGAAAATAAGGTGTAATATCGTAGGTGGTTCAAGGTTTGTAAAGAGAAAAAAAATGGTGGAATATATGGCTCCCACTCAGATTCCATTGTCATGTATATAACTGCTTAATCGTTTTCAATAGCAAGAAACGACCACATTAATTAATCCAAAAGAATATTTTTAGGGGTTGGAAAGTCAGACACAGATACCCATTCCTATCATCTCTCATTAACTTTAATTTCCTTCAACATTTCTCATTCTCCCAACTGCCCTTTCTTCAAACTATAGTAGCCCCAGAAACCACTTTAACAGATTAAAGGTTCTCAACTTTGCTTCCATTTGCATTATATATTCTAAATTCCCAATTGGAACATATTTACATTTACTTATCTTTTAGTTTTGGTTTCTTTTTAAGATTCTACTATGTTTTCCAAAGAAAGCTCATGAGAAAAATATAATATTAATATTAATGAGACATGAAACATTTCATATATAGCTTACTTAGATTCGAACCAAACCATGGAGAATTCGATAACTTTTCGATATAAGAATTTGTCTTGCGTTGAAGATTTTACATTGACCAAAGATAAATAAGTTAAAAATATATAAATATAAAAATCTTACTTTATAAGTCAGTTTTGTAAGATTGAGCTGGATTTTAAATTTATATTCATGATTGTTTAGTTTCATACTTCAAATATATATATATACTTCAAGGTGAGGGGATACGTTGAAAATTCCAAATTGACTAGAAAACGAGTTTCTTTTTTCTTTTATCATCAAATGTTAGTATTTTGCTAATGAGAAAGTTTAACTCACAACCTTTTCCACCTATCCTTCCAAACCCACCAAATCATTCTAATAATTCTAAAATATTAGTGTGAGGAGTTAAACCCATAATCTCCCATCCTTCCTTTCAATTTTACTACTAAATCACCTTATAACTTCAAAGATAAAACTGAATTTAAAGTACGTAAATTAAGTACAAAACATACTTTATAAGTATTTTTTTATTTATTGTTCAACTTTTTTATTTTTACAACGTAAAAGTTACATTCATTTTAGATTTTTTAGCAGAGATTCTAAACAAATATGGAGTAATCAAAATGATGAAAAGTGTGTATCACATTCATGGTGGTCTCTCCTTTTATGATGTTGGAATTTAGTTGAAGCTAATCACAAGCTAATTATTATAATATATGGTTTGCAAACTAGCTCTTCGGGTTGTTTGTCATATCGCACAATATAATTTGGGTAGTGCAAGTCACATTCACTTCATACATATAATCCAAAGATCAATAATTGGCAGATGAAAAAAATGCACTTTTGAAAAGACTTTGTTTAAGTTCTTTTGAAAATGTATATATAATTAATTTCCCTGCCTCATTTTTGTCTCAAATTTGTCCCTGCAATTTACTCCAATCGCCATTTTTCTGCAATTGGTCCTTTCTAAAAGAGGGGTTGATAGAGAGAAAAATAAGAAACTCTTATTCATAATGCAATGTACTCGTGGACGAATACAACTTAGTTGTAAAAGCAAAGTTTGAAAAAGTTTACTTACACTGCTTTTAGTTAAGAACATGATTAAAAAAAAAAATTAGAGTAGTAATAATTTAGTGAATATTAGAATATTTTTTATCAGTCGACTTTTGAACCCACATAGAAAATAAATATTACATGAATTTAAATTCTAGTTAATATAAAAATGGAGAGTTTTACATTTATTAATTTCAGGATCAATAAAAAAAGTAAATATTATATTTGATGGCCAGAAACAGCATTTTCTTTAATAATCAATATTGTTTGAAAGTTGCTCTGAAAGCATCTCATCCTCCATTACTCCCATGTTTAGCAATCAAATATTCAAAGAGAGAGTTCTTCTCATTTTATTATTATGACAAATAAACTAACAATCAACAACTCTTTTTTTTATATATATTTTCTGTATTAATGCGTTCTTCTCTGAAGAATAATGCGTTTCGCAGTTATCATTCTACGATTGGAGAGACTTTTCCATAAATGGACATAAGAAAGTGTTCATAATTAAAGATTTAAAGATGTTGATTTGTTAAGCAAAGTGTGCGTACACATGTTTGTGAGTCTAAGTTTTATATTGATTAGAAATGAGAAAGTAGAACATTATATAAAGATAAAAACCTATAAATTCACTGTCTTAAAGTTTTGGGTTGAGAATGGTGTTAATGTCTTATGTGGTTAGGCTCAAGTCTTATTGGTGTTGTATCTTTTCGGTCAATTGTAAACTTAATATGACAATTAATGTAACATAATTTTTGTAGTGGGAGCAGACCTTTCTGATTAAGAACTAATGCAAAGAGATGTTTTAAAAAAACATTATTAAACGATAAAACAACCCTATGAATAGGAGTTAGCTAATAGCACATTAAGTACTTTGTAAAGGCTATAGGGGTTCAAAGTTAGGCTCTTTTCATGGTGATTATTATTGTTCTAAGTTCCTGTGCCACGGATCATGTGAATCATGCTAATATTATATAGCTGCAAAGTAACCAAAACATAAATGCCTCACACCAGTCACAATTAAACAAACCTTAAATACTGCAAAGGGATATCTCTGACACACATGGCTACATCAAATGCCTATAGATCTTTTACCTGAGAAAATAATGGCTTTCTTTTTCCTTTTTAAACCCTCAAGTAGATGAATGCATAGCTTTTCATTAGTGTGGCATTATAATATAATTAGTGGCGGCTCACAACAGTTCATATATAGTAATATACAGTTCCAAAAGTCGATTCTATAGTTCATGGTTGAGAATAACAAAAATGACAACCTTAAGTGTATTGTTTACATGTGCATGTTTTAATTCGTTAATAATAATATATATATATATATATATATATATATATATATATATATATATATATATATATATATATATCATCTTCTTTAACCTAAAGCAACATCCCTAGCTGTTTTGGAGTTGACTGAGACAATATTGCACTGATTATTCTATCCGACAACAGGCCGTAAACCTATTTAATGACATTTTATTACGGTCTTAGGATCATCCTACTCGTTCTTAATCGATGTGAAACTATTATATATTAGTCATCTTACTCATTCTTAATCGATGTGAAACTTTCAAGTTATCATCGAAAAACATGAACTGCATATTACATAGAAGATGGCATCATGCTATCGCAAAGGGAAAGAATGGTAATGGTTTTGAACAGGGGGAGGAAAGGACTAGGGTTGATCTAAGGATCAGAAGGACCAAACAGGGTTGATCTAGCTAGAAGCCTTTGTCAGACTGAAACGTGATGATGTCCACCAACAATGGCTTAAAATCTTTCTCACCATAACCTGTTGCATAAGTAGTAATTACCAACATGACAATTCATACTACTAAGTCTCTAACACACTCATAAGTTGACCATGTAACATATATGAAACATCCAATCAAAACTTCTGTCAATGGAAAATAGGGGCAGCCAGCAAGTCTCGTTGCCTCAAAGCTGGAGTGCAGAGAAAAACATGTATCTTTGAGGGGCCACCCCGACAGATACTAATGCCAATGTGGGGTGTGTTTTGTTTCATATTTGGAATCAATTCTCTTTCAATTTTTTTTTTTTTTTTGTGTACGTAATTATTCACAGAAAATGTTCAGGAATCATGTTTATGTCAAAGGAGTTAATAAACACAAAAGACTTTAAGCTTAATTCAATCTTACAAAAACAGTCTGCATGTAAGATAAGGTTTATACTTACTTATATATTCTGAATTTGTCTTATCTCTAATCAATGTGAGATCTTCAAGACACTTCTCTCATAGTAAGACATATACATGTTGAATGTGTAATTAGACATAAATGTGTGGTCCGATAGCATCCGATAACAGGTGACACGATTGATCCAACAAACAATAAATCTCCTGATCACAGATAACAGAATAGATACCACAAATAACAAATCTTAATAGGATAAACTTCAAACGACTCTATACCATCTTAAAAAGTAAATTTTAAACCTAATTCAACTCTATAAAACAAGTTTGTAAAGTAAAATTTACACTTACTCATATCGATAAAAAACACAATACTTTTATATAAGTTCGGAGATTAATTATCTGACTCTCAATAGTAAATTATGTTAAATATGAGAAACAAACACACACTATATTATATTTGTTGGATTGTGGAAACTACTAATATATATATATATATATATATATATATATATATATATAAAAACGCATGCACACTAGAAATATTGTGATGTAATTATTTTAAACCACCTGAATCTGAATTGTATTATTGAAGAAGTACTGAAATTCATTTGCCTTTCGAGCTGTTTCCAATTAACGTAGGCAATTTTTCTTTTTTATATGAAGAAGGCAAATATATTTTTTGTTTATATAGATGTGTGTGTGTATTTATGTTTATGCATAGCAACTTTAAATAAAGCTACAGGCATATATGAGTCATTTCATTTGACTGGATATGAGGTCTTGCAGTTATGATTTCTTTGTTGAAAAAGGAAGAGATCTTATATATAAACAATCTAGCCTGAAGAAATCATGAAAAGGCTTTTGTGTGCACGCTTGAAAAGGGTTTTGTTCATGGAAGGAAAGAACATGAGCGAAGATACCGTAGTTATTTTGTTTTGTTTTTCTGATAATTTAAAGATTCTCCAAAAGAATAGGGGCACATTTTAGATTGTTCCTTTGACAACTTAGTGTGATGATGAAGTTGGTCGAATAGTGGAGTTTGATGCACATTTTACATCGTAAAATGAGTAGGGAATTGTTCAGTAGGAAAGGTATATTCCCTTTTGCAATTGAGAACCTTGCAAAAATGGAAATATTGAAGGATAGTGTCATCTACCATGTCTCTCTTTACTAGCAAAGATATTTTCTCCTTTCACAACTTTTTAACTATTATAATTACGTCAAATTCAAATATTCACTCACCTAAAAACTAAATTTGAGACCAAATTTTTGTTTATAAAACTCATTGTTAAATATTTTTTTTCTTTTTTTATTAAAGAATTAAATACGTTTTTCGTTTCTAAACTATTATAAAAAATTGTATTTGATCTCTAAACTAAATTATAAAATATTTGTCTCTGTATGTTGTTGCGAAAGACATGTAAAACATCATTAACAACATACGTTATCACATGAAAAATACTTCACGTACCATTCATTGAAATAAAGTTTTACATTATATTCATAAATACTTTGTACTTTAATTCAGGGATCAAACATAATTTTTTTTATAAAGAATGAAAACATATTTAACTCTTTAAAAAACATGTCAAAGGTGTAATCTATTTAACATAAACTTAACAATTTTATTTTGAGTTAAAATTTGTTACTAAAAAAGTTAATTTATATTAGTATTTGGTTGTCAAACATTTACACGCCAGAATTAAGAGTTATAATTTCCCCTCGAGTGTAGTGGAAACTAGTGCTATTGTTTGGAATTAAACTTATTCCACAAAACATCACAATTCAAGCTAGATATGATCTAAATTTGCTCCTAAATGTTTAGTTTGTTGTCGAAAATGTTAGGTCTATAGAAAAGTTTCACTAGAGAAACACAACATTAACGAGATTTGAGTTCAATCACATAAGACATTAACACCACTCTCAATCCAAAATCTAAAACAGAAAAAACAAATAAGTAGAAATAAAAGTGTCACATTGGATGTACAAAAGCTATACGAATATGACACAAAATGTTGTAAACCTTTGGTTTATTAGATTCAAGAAAAAGAAGTATGAACTTCTCTCTAGACGATAAATGAACATAATCTCATATACTCAAACTTAAAATAACTCATTAGGGTTAGCCTAATGATCGTATAACATATTCAGGTATTTTTCATAATCAAACCTTATTGTCTTCAAACATTAAAAAAAAAAAGAGAGAGCATGCTTAAAATAAAGTTCAAGTTGGAGATTAAAAGTAAATGACAACTAAGCTAGGGCAAGTTGGAGTTGAGAGCTAATGTTTGAAAATATAAAAAGCTGAATTAAAGAGTATTGTCTAGGTATTTAGACAAAGAAGCAACTTTCAAGCACAATCTCACAAAATACCAAGTCACTCTCCCACTATATATATATAATTATTTTCAACAACTTTATTACGAAAAATATACATGAAAAATCAAGAGACAACAATTTTTGAAGCATATACTACGAAGTAAAAACAATATTTTACAGCATATATAGATACAATTTTGATGAAGATTTCATTTATATGATAATAAATACATAAAATAATATCAGTGAGAGCCCTTTAATTAATTGAAGAGGCTTTTTTTACTGTTTATATATGGACCCAACTACCAAACATCCCAAAAAAATCATACTTGGAATTGACTGAGACCTTCCACGTGTCATGTTCACTTTTTATGTATTTTTTTTGAAAGTACTATTCTAAACCATCAATGGGATCTCTCTCTCTCTCTCAGTGCCTTTGTCTTTATAGCTGCAATATTATTTGCTCTCTCCCCCTTCTTCTCAGTTTTCCTTTCTCAAAAGAAAAACATTCTTGGAGTGAATCAAAGGTTCATGTTCGTTGTCGTCGGTTAATGTAGTTATTACCACCTTAAACATTCCCCACATAACCAAACCCCTTTTCTTATAAATCACCATTATTCAAACTTTATAAAACTTAATACATTTTGACTATCTCATAAATGCGTAACTTTATTATCATCAATACGATTCAACCACTAATATATCTGTACTTTTCCATCCATTCTTATACAAAAAAAATAAAAAATAAAAATAATTCACGCGAATTAAATTTTTTAAAATAAAAAAAAACACTTATAAATTTATTTGTTATGTAGTAGTCTTCGGCTATTTAATTATTTTGTTTCCATTCTTCTAAAATTGTTTGTTTTTTCATATGACTTTAATACTTTATATTGAATAGTTCACATATAATTTAAGGAACTAGTTATTGTTCCATATAAAAGAACAAATGATTTGATAACACACACACACACACACATATATATATATATATATATATATATATATATATATATATATATATATATATATATATATATATATATACACACATATATATATTTAACCCACTACCTCCGGTAGAAACTACTTTTATTCCTGAACTTTCTTGGTGTCCATAAGTACAGTTGCTTCATGTCTCTTGATTCCCGCTTTCTCCTCCATTGAAACAGAACCAAAGTTCAAACTCTCACCTTCACTTTGCTGCAAAAATCAGACCTTTCTAATACCCTATTTCCATACTCCAATATTACTCAAAAACTCAATTCTTTAGGATGAAAAGAGTTGGTAAGTAAACGGGTTTTGATGGTTTCCCTGTGGCGTAATCCGTAACAGCCTCCAAAATCTCGAAACAATTCATATCCTACCCTTGAAACTCTCGAGCAATAACTTTTTTTTTTCTTTTTTCTTTCTGGGTGTTGTTCTTGATGGAGTACTTGAAGGAGCTAGAAGGAAAAAGTGTCCATGATTGTTATCACCACCAGATAAAGATGAGTAAAATGGCAAGCCCTATATTTGTTCCGGGACCAGTAATAGTGGGAGCTGGTCCCTCAGGGCTAGCTGCAGCAGCTTGCCTTAAACAGAAAGGCATTCCAAGCCTCATCCTCGAACGAGCTCAATGCTTAGCTTCAATGTGGCAGTACAGAACCTACGATCGTCTCCGTCTTCATCTCCCTAAGCAATTCTGCCAGCTCCCTCTCATGCCATTCCCCAAAACCTTACCTTCCTATCCGACCAAACAGCAGTTCTTGGCCTACCTTAAAGTCTACGCCGACCACTTCCACATAAAACCTTCCTTCGGCCAGGAAGTGGTCACTGCCGAGTTCGATCACGCGTGCAAGCTTTGGAGGGTCAAGACTCAAGCCCGACACAAGAGAGATGAGACTGCGGAATATCTTTGTCAATGGCTTGTTGTTGCTACCGGGGAGTGTGCTGAGGAAGTGAGGCCTCAGATCGAAGGGTTGGCGGAATTTGAAGGGACTGTTCTACACACCAGCTCGTATAAAACTGGAACCAGGTTCTGTGGGAAGAATGTTTTGGTCGTGGGGTGTGGGAATTCAGGAATGGAGGTTTGTCTTGATCTCTGTAACCATAATGCTCGTCCTTCTCTCGTGGTTAGAGACGCGGTGAGTTTAATCACTTGCTTTTTGTTTCAAACAACATAGTACTGTTTGTTTTGGAAACTAAACGTGCACTTGAACTCATGATATATATGCAACATGCCAAAAACTTATGAATAGAGAAATTCTATATGCTACACTCCAAAGTTCAAGGGTTTTGGTACTTTTTGTTCAGAAGATGTAGTCACTCATTTAACTAATGGTTTAGTACCAACACCCTTACATTTCTAATGATATCTAAAAAAATATCATGGTTTGAGGTGAATGTTGAAAAATCTACATAGTGCGTCCTTGGTTGTCGATTCTGAATTTCTGATGTTTTTTTTCTTTTTGACACTGGAGAGTGAATGAATGAACACAGTCTGGTATATAACATATTATACTATATTTTTGCTATAACTAGAACTGTGGAAAGAGTTTGTGTCGTTGTTTGTTCTCTCTCTCACTTCATTCATTGTAATTGCATGCGCAAGGTCAGCATCCCAAAATCTTAGAATAATATATATGATGTTTGAGTTGGAGATCAATCTTTTTTCTCTGCACACAACCACTGCGTGTCAGTGTTCAGAGATGCAACTGGAAGCATGAAAAGATTATTGTCATTAGCCTCCTCGTGTCTACAATTTCCTAAAAAGTTTCTTGAGCTATGTAACTTTTTCACCCCCACTTTTTTTTCAGTTTTAATGTGATCTTTTCTTTTCTTTTCATGGATGCAGGTGCACATCTTGCCGCAGCAGATGCTTGGGAAATCAACTTTTGGTTTATCAATGTTCTTGCTGAAGTGGTTCCCCATGCGTTTTGTGGATCAGTTTTTGCTTCTGCTGTCACATCTCATGCTTGGAGACACAGCTCAATTCGGTCTTCACCGACCCAAACTTGGGCCTCTAGAGCTCAAGAACTTGTACGGCAAGACACCAGTTTTGGATGTTGGGACACTGGCTCAGATAAAAAATGGAAAAATTAAGGTAACACAACGTAACATAACAACAACAACAACAAAAACAACACTATATATCCTTCTGCCAATCAAATCCAAAAGACCTCTCATCATACCTATCCTGTTTGTTTCCTTGTCTTAATCAACCAAATTTGCTTTTTCCTCCAAAAAAAAAATGAAAAAACAAAAGACATTTTTTTTGTTTCATTGTTTCCAACATTAAATCTTGTCCAATTATGCGCACAGGTTTGCCGGGGAATTAAACGACTAGCACGCAATGCGGTGGAGTTTGTTGATGGAAAAGTTGAGAACTTTGATGCCATCATTCTAGCAACCGGTTACAAAAGCAATGTACCCTCTTGGTTAAAGGTGCTTCCTTTACTTCTTTGTTGCTAACTTTGGTATAGTTTCGGTATTTGGTCTAATAAAAAAGTTACATTTCTTTGAATTTCTTTGAATTCAGTAAATAATCTTTCCACCCACAATGTACAACACTTTAAAACCTAATAAATTTGCCAACTTTGATAATAACTACACCGAAACCTTGCATCAACATGTGAATTTCTGAAAAATATCTCATGATTGATTAGGGTTGTTGAAATTTACTGTGTATGAGCAGGGGAGTGACATGTTCAGTGAGAAAGATGGGTTTCCCCGGAAGCCATTTCCAAATGGGTGGAAAGGTGAAAATGGAGTGTATGCTGTGGGATTCACAAAACGTGGCTTGCTTGGTGCATCAATTGATGCAAAGAGGATTGCAGAAGATATTGAACATAGCTGGAAAGCTGAGACCACGCATGTTTTGGAGTTTCCTTGTCCACTTGCATGATGTGGGAATTGAAAGATGCAATTTTAGGATTACAAAAAGCAAAGAAAAAGAGAGAGAGAGAAGAATGGCCTATAGGCTCTTGGTGGTGCCTTTTATTTGACACATTGCTGTGTACCAAACAATTTCTCTCCCATTTCAGCACAGCAGCCTCAAAAGGGAAAAAGGAGTTTGAGCAAGAAAAAAAGGGTGGAAAAGAAACTTAAAATGAGAGAGCATATATGTGTGTATAGAATGTGTGAGATTCCCATAAATGTTTATTTTATTTTATTTTTGTTTTGTTTTAGTTTGGATGGGTTGAAATTAACTAGTTGATGAATATTTTCATATTACACATTTGTATATTTGTACATTGCACTATCTACTTAGCTAGCTCTAGAGGAATTTTTTTGAGCCTATATATATATATATATATATATATATATATATATATATATATATATATATATATATATATAAGAACTACGTAATATTGTTGTTGTTGTTGATGTTGTATTCATACATTTGGCCTTAATTAACTATGATTAGTGTGATGATAATGATAGTGATTAATTAGATTGGAGCAGAGGAGCATAAAAATCTTAATCTGATGGAGAAGATTGGAAAAAGGCATTCAAAAAAGAGAAAAATCCAATAGCATAAAAAGAAAAGTCCATTAGACTAAGGAAAGGTCCCAATTCCCATGAAGATGAAAGTGGCCCTTTGATTATCTATTTATACACGACTTTATTTATTTTTTTCCCAATATTTTACTCTTAAAATCAATTACTTTATTCCTCATCTTCATTGCCAGTTCTTTTTCCATCGTTATCACCAAAACGGACCACTTTGCCTCTTCAAAGTTGAAAATGCACAAAATGTCTTCCATGGTTTAGTTTGATTCATCTCTGTCAATGGCAACAATCACAGTCTAAGGTTGAAAATTGAACCCCGTGGACTTGGGCACTTAAACTTTGAATTCAAAGGATAAAAAACAAATTACAATTCTTGGGACACTTGGCGTTGATTATATCTTGTAAGTGAGAATTTCGATCTCATTATTCTTATTAGTGAATATATACCTATTTTTCATTTCAATGTCTTTTGAATGTTGATGGGTCTTGTTACTCATCACCCTTTTCTAAATGTACTTTTTGTAGTGGATCAACATGTGGATTTTCATCCTAATACTAGGAAATCATCTAGATGGCTTTTAAAGTTATTATATAAAAATTAAATAGTCATTGATATCACTTTTAACCCAAAATTTTGAGGTAATGAATTTATAGATCTTTATCTTTATATAGTGTTTCACTTTCTTATTTCTAACAAATGTGAGATTTAGACTCACACTTAAATTCTTAATACATACATTGTCAAACATGTCCTGACTAAACTTCCTTATCCCTTATTGCTTGATCTTTACTAGTGATGAGTTATTGAACATATTTTATTGATTTACTCATGAATAAATTATATCTTTGTAACAAATAAAAATAATGCATTTATTAAAAGAGTGAAGCTATACTTTTTTTTTTTATAAATTGCTTCAATAAATAACTATAAGAAGAAAGTAAAAATAAAAAAGAGAAAAATATAAATAGCCTTTAAAAATTATTATTGAAAAAATAAAATGCACGAATATAATATTAAAAATATTATCTATTTAAAATTAAAAAGTAAAAAAAATCCAGAAGGCCCCCACACCATAAATCCGTCTCCGATCTAAACAGAAGAGTTTAAGACATAAAAAATACACATGTGGGTGTGAGATACAAATATCAACTTACACTTCTTTTTTTCTTCTTAAAACTTAAGATTCACTTAATTCCTTTATACATAATACATTGACATTAACTAATTACTATCATAATTGTTTATGTGAAACTTTATAAAATAAATAATTCTAATAACAAAATAAATTGAGTGTATCTTATTTCCATGTATATCTTAAAATCATATACGATGTTTTTCACACACACATATGATTGAAATGCTAAATAATTTTAAATCGATATACGATTTTGTAGACATAATTCATATCATAAAACCTTTTAATTAAATGACGAGTTTTGTAAATGTGATGATCATACTATAAATCTGAATTATTGCACAATAGTCTTGAATATTGAATTAACCTGGTAAGTTATTTATAGCTATCTATTAGTTCTGAGTATCTCTTTTATATATGTATAGAGAAAAATTTTGGTTTAGAGAATGAGAAGTATAGTGAGAAGAGGTGGTAGAAAAAAATTGCTAGAAAAGAGGTAAACAGGGAGTGATTTGGATTTGGATTGAAAATGATGAGTTAGGTATAATGGAGATAGTTATTACAGTTAGAGTAGTGTTAAGATAAAGATACGATGGTGTGTTGTTTTGTTCCGACCAAGTAAGAGGATGAGAATGTTAAGGAGAAGAGAGAAGAGAGAAGAGAGAAGAGAGAAGGAATCTAAAGGGTTAGAATGAAGACGAATAGGTATGAGTTTGCAACACACACTCTATCAGCATCAAGGGTTTCCTTTTCCAGTGCTACAATCCAAAACAGGACCACCAAAAGTGCTTCTTACTAATTATTGCATGCCCCATCTAATCATTTCTTAATTCCATCCTTAATTAATTCTCTCCCATCTTTATCTTCTTTTTCTCTTGATCACCCCATAAAAAATAAATTAAAAAATTTTAAAATTAAAATTAATACTAAGAAAAGAGCCAACATGAGCAATGATTCCTCAAGATAATGCATCCATCTCTTCTCTTTTTGGATTTCTGCACGTTTCCTCCCTCCCACTATCGTCTTTCTTTTGGTTTTTATGGATTGACCCTACTACCATTTAGTAGGATATATTGTCTCACACAACAAGGGTTATTATTCATTGGGATCGTATATTCAATATATTTTTCTTTTTTGTTTATCCTTTCATTATATATTATATTTCATTCAATTTTATTTCTTACAAGGTTTTGAATTCAACATCACTTAACTAACCACACTTGTTGAAACAATCTCTAGGGTTGGAATGCATCATATATATATATTCTTCACAAAATCAAGAAAATAGTTTGATTGATTTAGTTAAAAACTATGTATTCCCAAATGTCATCTTCACCATATTAACAAATCAACCACACAGTTGCAGAAAATTATGCCATTTCTATAATTTTAAGCTTTCGCACTCACCATATATACCACCAAATGTCAAATCAAAAACATGTACAAGTGTGTCTAGAACTATACCTAAACCCTAAACCTATATAATTAAATATGTCATTTTTTTATTTATATTTATATGTATTATTATCATCATCGTCATGTTCTATATACAATACTTTATTATTAACAAAATTTTTAAGTAGTTATTTGAAAAAATAAAATTGTTGCCAAATAGTTTTTATGGTTTATTGACTACTTCTGAAAAAGAAAAAAAAATCTTCACCTTGATTGTTGAACACAATTTAAACCTAAATTTTACAAAACCAAAACAATATATTTTGCATGTGCAATATTTAAAAAAATAATTAATATTACTTATAATGTAACTATACATATTCACCAAATCAAGACAAAAATAGCCAGCCAAATCCTTTCAAATTTGTTCCGTGTTAGACCATAACACAATTAAATTATCATATATATATATATATATATATACCAATGATACATGTGATTCCATACTAGAAAAAGATATATATAACTTTTGATTTGTCTAGATTTGATTGCATATATACGGAGCATTAAAGTGACAACCAACTTCAAACTAAATGCCTTGAAATTTCTGATCATGAGAGAAAAGGATATCGAATTTGATTTTGTAGTGTCCTAATCTATCTATTCCATTAACTCTGATAGTGATCATAGTAATGTATTGATTGGAATGAAGGTGGAACAGGGATAACATCAGGAGTGAAGATTAAGACAACCATTATTTGTATGTACTTTTAGCTCAAAAGCATTTTTCAGATTGATGTTGAAAATTCACACTTTGAACCAAACAAACACATAAAACACATATTTGAGTGTACTTTGTTCATGTTTTATATGTAAAGAAACCAATGACAGATGAAATTTCCGTCTTTGGTCAAGTTTGTTTAGAGACTATGTAAGGTTATGTTTTACTGATACCATCTGCATCATCATAGTTGGGAAGGATACGTAGCAGTAAACACTTTACTGTCAAAACGAATTTAAGTGAATATAAATCACATTTTACATATCTGTAGAGTTGAATTAGGTTTAAAATTTCGTGGTCGTGAGTGTAATCTTTATGTTGTTATAATATTTTAGGGTTAGGAAGTGTGGTTATTTATTAGGAGGTAGATGAGGTGAAAGTGTCAAGTATGGCATTAAGGGTGAAGAAGTAAGATATGGTCCAAAATGCATGTGAAACCATGGAAACTTAATCAGAACTCAGCTTTCATATTGTACAATGCAGGTATGCAGAATGGATGGTGGTGCACATGGTGATGAATGGATGCCATAGATTTAGTGAATATTTATTGAGTGGTCCAAAAGAAATTTATTGTAATAACCATATGATTGATGAGTGTGGTATATATATCTTTGTTTAGGACCATTTGCCATTAGTTTTGACGAAGGAATGCATGACCACTAGTGAGCATGACTTTGCGTGGTTACAACTATTTTGCACAAACTATTTATGGAGGAAAAGAAGAGCACGTAGAACTCTGAGATAGCTCATATATTCAAAAGCATGTCACTTGCAAATATGTCAGACATGCCTTTTGCCTATCATCTTCATTGTTAAGTTACAACTTTCAACGATGGCTTTTGAAATTTCGTGAAATACTGTAATATCTTTTAATAACCGTCGTTAATAATAGAAGTAGTAAGTAGTTACAGTAGTAAAAGAGTTTTTTCAACTTCAACATTTCCATCTCTTTTTTTTTTTTTTCTTTATTGTATCATGAAGATGTTCAACTTCCTTTCGATAATGAAAATTCAAGATTTTATATAATCCCTTAAGTTTACCGTTTTTGAATATAGTAGCTCTATGTTTAAGTTTATGACTTTTTATATGCTCTTCTTTCTCCTTTTTTAAATTCTTGAAAAACTAGAATACATAGCTTATTGTTTATTGTGATTGGTTTGTAGTCAATGTCAGAAGCTTACAAATCTTGGATGTATATAAATTAGAGAGAGATGTAATTGGTTGTTGATGGTGATTAACAAGCATAATATTAAGTGGATTTAATTAAGGAGTTGATGATTGATGGGAGAGAACTTCCAAACTATTATCAACTATAATATTATTGATGGAGGAAATTATAACAATGTTTTATCATGACCCCAATGTTATATAATTATTAAGTAGAAATAATTGTCAAATAAAAAGTGTATATCAATTTAGTATATGTGATATAATACCTCACTTTCTACCTTCACCCTAATTTTATTTTTTTTATTGTCATTATTATAATTGCTTATTATTTTTATTAATCATAATTACTTGTATTTTTGTTTTGTTGTAATTCTCCAAGTTCATTATTAATGTTAATCATGATCTCTATATTTTTATTATAATAATAATTATTATAACTATATATAAATACTTTTAGTATTATCGTTATAATTATTACAATTCTGACACCATTTACCATTGCTGATGTTACTGTCACTATCATTATAAATTTCCAATTATTATTGTACTGTGATAATCAATACATATGTAATTATTTATGGTATGCATCTTGAATACAAGTAATACTTATATAATTATTTTTTTTCTTATTGACTATTATATTTTCTTATGTTATATCTTAACTATATTAAAATAACATTTTTTTTTATTTTTATCATTTTCTACTTATTTCATTCACATCTATGATAATTATATACATGTTTGTCATCTTTTGGGAATATATAAAGGAATTTTTCCTTTTTATGAACTCAATCTTACAATTTCCGTCTAAATTCTTATTACTTTATTATCTAAATAATAGTTTCTTAATTTAATTATTTTTTAAATTAAAATAATCATGTAATAGAAAAATATTTACAAAAGTAAAAAAAATATTTATTTTTATAATTATTATTAATCTTTTAAAATATAATGATATTTTTGTTTCAAATTTTATTATTTTATAACAATAATATTTTTTAAGTATATATGTTCTACTATTTTATTTTAAGCAATACTTTTTGTTAGAAGTCTCACATCGACTAAAAATAAATAATTTCATGGTATATAGTGGGTGAAAACCTCAACTTACAAAACTGATTTTTGGAGTTAAGTTAGATTAAAATCCAATCATTAACATGGTATCAGAGTCATGATTAAAGTATATTCTAACGAGTTTTGTATTTGTTGGACATATGATTCCACCCGTTGTCAAACTCTTGTCGGACTAGCCATTAATATCTCTTTATAACAATTGTGGCCACACTAATATCTTGTTTGTTTTCACTAATAGTTGGCTTGGTAAAAAACGTGTGTTTCTACAATAAATTTTTATTTTTTATATTTTATTTTTCTTACAAGTTATTTTATATATATTTTTATTTCTTTTTACATCTTTTGTCACATTGATCAATTTTTTTAGTGTATATTTTCTTATTTTTATTCCTTCCATCCACCTATACACATTTCATCTCATGTTTAATATTTTTCTTACTTTAACAAAAATGACTTTAAGCAACAAGGTAGTCTAAAGTTAAAAATCCATGCCTAAACTTTATGCAATTAATTGACAATGAACTTGCAATCGTTATGTAGGTGGTCTACATGCAATGATTCTTTTGTTTAGTCCATAAAATTGTAAAATCATTGCCTATCATGCAATAGTGAAAAAAATCGTTGCCTAAGATATGATAATAGATAACATTTTTCAAACACAAAGAAAGAAAGAGAGACCTTTTGTGAGAAAAATTTGTAGATAAATATGGCTCATCTTTGTACACTCCATCAAGAGGCTTTCTCTTAAACCAATCAACTGATATTTTCCATGGATCATGCATGTCACTTGCAACTCATGTAAATCACTTGTACCATTCTTTACTCCACATTTTTTGAGGATTCTAAACCAAAGATGTTGCATTCCATTTCCACTTTTGTGAAATCTCTTTATCACTCATCCATCTAGAAGGATATATCTTATACAACATGGTTATTTGTCATGGTGCTCAGTCATAATGCAAAAGGATGTATAAAAAAGATAAAGGAGCAAACAAAATGAAGCAAACTTATTTCTATTGAGTGTGCTAACAAATCAAAAGCATGCATATGAATCAATAACTACTCGACGAAGGATCCTATGATCCACATGTCTTCATCTACAAAAGTCAACACATGAGTTTTTCTTTCAAACAACATAATAAAATTTTTGTACACATTGATTAGACAAAAGTGATTGTTGTTTAATTAATCTTTTTGGTAAATTCTTTGAGTTGTTGAAGATGGTTGTTTGATAAAAAATAGTTTTGACACTTAATGTTCATTAGAGTTAAGTCATAGCTCAAATTGTCTTATTTGTTGAATTCTTATCAAAATTATGACTGAATTAATAAATAATCATATTTGAGTCTGTTTATTTTTTATGCAAAGCTAGAGGTGAAGAATCATTGAAAAAAAAAGGACAACTAAGACACTATAATATTATTATTTAGAAAATATTAATTATTAGATCAATAGTTTTAGTTCTTAAAAATAACAAATTCTAAAACTTATATTTTAATCAACTAAAACTATAAATAATTATTAAGTGTATTGTAATAACCTCTCTTTTATTTATATCTTAATTAGTTAAATCTATGTATAATGATTAAATCAATTGTATTATTTAAATCTTAATTAGTTACGAAACGATTTGTATTATTTAATTATGTTATATTAAATACAATTACATATTATAACCGATTCAAATCTTATTTGTTTTACATCAATACACATTTTAAAAAAGGTCTTAAAAACCAGATTGTAATTTTAAATATATTGTTAGTGCAAAACATCTATCAATCCATTTTTCATAATATTAAGATACTAAATTCGTTTTTATATATTGTTAGATATTAATAAGTGATAATTAATTAATTTAAAAAGATTTATTTAAAAAGTTAGGTTAAAATCTGCATTTGATTCAATTTTTGTTCACTTGTGTCAATTCGGTCATAATATCTTTTTTTTTTTAATCAAGTCTAATCTTTATCAATTTTGTTCAATAATTTAGTATGTTTTTGCTAATGTTGTTTAAATAATTAGCGTTAATGAACACTGCATTCACATGTCACTTCGTGGTTCTTTTTATTTTTTATTTTTGTTATTTTTAATTTTTTTCTTAATTTTTTATTTTTTATTTTTAAAAAATATCCGCTTATAAACCCAACTGCGTGTCTTGTGTCAAAGTCAATGTTATATATTGGTTAAAATATTCCGTTGATCCTCGTTTTTTTACTAAAATCTCAATTAGGTCCACATTTTTGTAAATCACTAACAATTAGGTCTTTTTCGTTAGTATAGAACTAACACTCTTAAGTAGGTGTCACGTGTCAGCTCCTCGTTTTTTTGAATCTTTGAATTTTTTTTTTAATTTTTTGAATTTTTTATTTTTTATTTTTAAATATTTATGTCCCGTGTCACGTTTGTAGTGTGTCACGTGTTAATCTAATATGGTAACACATCTCAAATTATTGTAAGAATCTCAATTTGGTCCTCATATTTGTTAATTTGATTTGATTTTAGTCCCATTTTTTTTTTAAATTTTTAATTTCATGTGCTCCAAATTTAGACCAAATTTAATTTTTATATAAATGTAATGATGATACTTTTATTACAAGTGATATTTATATTACATATTTTTAACAATTTTTAATTTATTTAAATTTATATTTTACATTAAACTTTATTTAAATTTTATTTTAAAATTATAAATATATAGATTAATAAATTTATATTCGAAATA
>Ga0214542_1000703_pt1 | contig 63217 bp, 21 predicted proteins | sample CNSS1metaG_FD_160096 | JGI IMG/M metagenome (GOLD analysis project Ga0214542, IMG submission 160096) | Root nodule microbial communities from cowpea collected in UCLA plant growth center, Los Angeles, California, USA - CNSS1 | ecosystem: Host-associated > Plants > Roots > Nodule | place: USA...
AACACTCTCTGTTTCCTTTATCACGTTTCACTACTTTCACACTTTCACCCATTTACCTCTCACCCCTATTTATATGTCTCAATGTAATGATTACATATAGTTTAGTTTTAACTAGGTTTGTAAATACTATTCCCGTTTGATTGCCTTTGAATGCTTGGTTACTGATTTTTTTTTCTGCATTAAATGCTACATCAGAACAGATAAGAGTTGTTGTGCAACCTTATCGCTCATTTGTTTTTTTTCTTTTTTAATAACAGTACCAATTAATAATTATGTAAAATTTTATATATATACATATAGAATGTTAATTCTTGATAATCAGTAGAAACTTTAAAATAATTGGTGCCTATTATTAGACGTGTAGTATATATATATAGTATTAGTTAATTAATCATCTATAATTATAATTGCTTTATTTACTTATAATTATAGATATATTATTATTCATAATAATATATATATATATATATATATATATATATATATATATATTTTTTTTTTTTATCTTTAGATGTTACGGGCACTGTGAATGCGACATAACTAAATATTCTTTACTTGTGCTTGTGCTGCAAGAATTTCAAAATCAACATAGTAATTTAGCTCCCATAGAATTTTGCAGATTTAAAAACCTTACTGTCAGTTGTTTTTTTTTTCTTTTTTTTTTAAATAAACAGGTTTAAAAGTAGAAATATATATAATTTTACTTTATCTTTGGATGTTACAATAAACATGGTATAAAGAGCACAATGCATGAGGTAACTTAATTTCGTTCCATTATTATGCATTTAATATTATCTGACACACTTGGTTTATTTGAGTGTTAAAGTGTCTTCTTTACGCACACTCCCCTCTCGACCTTGAGGAGACGAGTACTTTGAACATCTCAGCTTAAAGGTGCAAAATTGTAGTTTGAAGAATGCGTAAAAAATTGAAGGATATCTTTGCATAATATGTTTAATCCTCTAAAAACGAAACTTGAGAATTTTGAAGGTCAATTATTTGTCAACCTAGCTCTAAGAGATACCAAGACATTGAAGTCAAGAGCATTAATAAGGAGAGACATGTTAAGTAACCACATATTGAAATGATTTTGCCAATAAAGGACACATTCGTGTCTATATCGAAAACAAACATTATTGTACTTATCTATTTTCTATCTTTAGGTGTTTGTGTCTTGAAAAAGAAAACAAATTACTTCATGTAAAGAGTATCAATAATTTTCTAAATCTTTTCAGTAATATTTTTTAAGAAATTTATATAGTCGTTCATATATTTAATTATAAGATATAAAGAATTGTAAATAAATAAAATTATAATTAAAAGATAAAAATAGTAATTTTACTTATCTTTTAAACAGAACAAATTTTTTCCTAAGCTTCTGGGCCACTCTTCCGTGGGAACATGGGCCCTAAGCTTCTGAGTCGTCTGAGTCCGAGTCCTCACTGCAGAGAGCAGAACTGAAATATGGTGGCAGTTATTACGTTTTGCGTTAAATGATGCAACCACGTACACCATCTTCCTATGGCCGTTGTAGTAGGATCCAATGCAACCCCAAAATATGTTTTTATTTATTTATTTGTAAATATTATGGATTACTTTTTATTTTTTTAACAAGTGTTTATAATAATATATAATAGAATAAATAATTTTATCAATTAAATTGGTCTTATTATTTAAAAATATTAAACGTACAAATTAAGACAATGGGTTATGAACTTCTAATCTTATATAGTGTTTAACTTTGTCTATCTTATCCAATATGAGAATTTTAACTCACACTTATTATTCCAACAATTTGTCAATCAATTTTATAATTGTAGCATAAATTTTGATACTATAATCTCATATAATTAACAACAATTTATTATACCATCAACAAGTTTAGAGAGGGCTTTGAAACAAAAAAAAAAAAATACATTAAAGAATTCTCGTGATAGTGGTAATGACGAAAGATTAGTCTTTTTTTTTCGCATTAGTTTTACATTTGATATCAGAACAAGAACAAAGTTAAATACTTTTGCCTTGTTTTTCCTGTGTTTGATGTCGAACCTAATATAATCGGCGTTGAAGGTGTTGTGATTGATGAGGTCTGTAGAGGGGCCATGGCCCCCAAGAATTTTAAATTTTTAAAAAAATAAAATAAAATTTTTTAGATTTATTTTTATTATTTTCATAAAATATAATATTTAATGTTAATAAATAGTAAAATAAAAAATTAAATATAACAAAGAATAATAAAATTTATTGGGATTTTTGTTCTCTCATTTTAAGTTATCCAGTATTGTATACATTTACACTCTTGCATCTCTTCTTCTGTATTTTATTTTAGAAAAGAAATAGAAAGTTAGACATAAATTCATTCTCTTGACTTTTCGTTCTCATTCGTTCTCTTTTAAGATAAAAAAAAGGTAACTGAAGGTAACTCTTTCTCATCTTAATAGGAAAATATTAGTTTAATATTTAGTTTTTTTTTCCATCTTATGAGTTTTGTGTATATTTATTTTTTTATGAATATAAAAAAAAGTTATGTACTATATGTTTTTTCATAACCATTATTATCATAATTTTTTAATAATTACGTCTCTTGATTTTTTTTTTAAGATTTTGATAAATTAACTTTCCATCTTAATTTTTTAAAAATAGGTATATTGATAAAAAATAAAATAATAGATTCATTTTTTTTTAAATGATCAAAGGGAAGATGTATTTGGAGATGAAAACAATACAAATTTACTTCTTCTCATCTTCAAGCATGATACTAAGAATTCAATTGTTGAATTAGAGAACCATTCCTTAAGATTATTTAACATTAAGCGAAAAGTTTCATATTAATTATTTTACATTACAAGCGGAAAGTTTTATATTAATTTTTTGGAATTTAATATAAGAAAAATTTCTCAAATATGGGAATATCCATGGATAAAGAAGAAATTAGAAAAGCTTATTTAAAATGGTTTCATATCAAATACAACTTCAACTATTATTTTTTGAAGAAAAAACATACAAGGAGATTTTAATACTAAATTAATATTATATATATTTTTGTTATATTAGTAACAATAATTAAATATATAAAATTTGAGTATATTATTTTGGCCCTTCAAAATTTATGATCAAGATCTATCATTACATATGTCAATCCTTAATGAGCTTATATAGTAATTCAAACAGAAAACATTACTTAACCATCACACCATAAAATATTTTATGTTAAAATATAGATATAAAATAAAATTATATACTCCTCATTATTTTAACAACGTCAAGGACGCATTCTTAATTCATCGTCAACCTCTCTCGCACATCCACTATCCAAAAATAAAATTGTATCAAATGCCAAAGCCTCATAGAGTTGTAAGATGATGCTCCGAGATTTTTTGTACTCATAACCACAAAGTCAATCAGTGGGTTAACCTTACTCATCAATAGTGACACTTCCAACGTCAGTCAATAATATTATGTTTGACATCAAACACAAGAAGAACACAAGTAAAGAATCCAAAAGACGACATATTCAAAAAACAAGCCAGACAAAGCTATTTAACTTTTCTTTGATACCATATGTAAAACTAATGCGGAGAAAGGAATAAAGACTAACCTTCGAGCATTGCCATATCACGAGAATCCTTTTATGTGCTTTTCGTTTTAAACTCTCATCCTCTAAACTTTCATGTATAGTATACTGTAGAAGAGAACAAATTTGATTACCAAAAACACATAACACTATAAAATTTATAAAATTCTTTCTCTATTATAGGATAGTTGTCATTGTCAATTATATGAGATTACAGTATCAAAATTTATGCAACAATTATAAAATTGATTGACAAATAGACTCGATCAACGAGAATAATTGATAATGTAAATATATTATATGATCCCACATATTTCCTAGAAATTTCCAACACCTTCTTCTCCTACTTTATAAACCCTAATTTTTTTTTGGGGAAAGGATATTGATTAATATTTTCCACTCTAGATATTTAAATATAATAAATATTATAAATAAACGTGTGAAAAAATAATTTTGTTATTTTTTTAATTCTTTAACGAGTACTTTAAGGTTACAATATATTTGTAATACCTGATAAACTATTATCAAATATTTTAAGTAGTATAATAAACCATTTTAAGATTATAGTTATGTTTCATTACTGTTGGAGCCTTTGCAGCATTTCTTGGTCATCAGTAAATCTTCATGCACGTTCGCTTTCTATTTGTGCAGTGTAAAAATTATAAATCTCAACTCTTCTATTTTTGTTTTTGTTTCGACCTCACTTTGTCTTCATTTCCACCCTTCGTGTTTAATTTGTTTCTTTTTTTCATTTTTGCAATATGGATTAAAAGATTGATATTAAGTTTGTTTATTTATGTCTTTCCAAATTTGAAACATTTATTAATATTTTCATTTCATATATATTTCTCTTATATGTGACACTTTAGGAAGAATGAAAAACGAGAGTTTGAAACAATTGATTATATCACATTATGTAATCTTTATTACATATTGCATCGATCAATATATAATGTAATATATAATTGAGTTTATATTTTAGATTTATTATTTTTCTAACCAATGTAATATCTTTTTTATAAATTTTAATTATACCACCACTATAAGGCCCATTAAAAATATTTCCATTTCTCCCTGCCCTATATTTTAAGGGGCTGTTCTTGTAAGTGGGCCTAAAGGCTGACCCAGTAGATAAAACCGTTGCCCTAAGCCTCACTTTTCACTCATTTTCGCAGAACTTAGGACTGCAGCCGTCAACCCCTCTGCCAGGGTTTGTTTCACTGCCACGTTGAGCTAAGAGAGCTTGCTACTCCACCCCTATAGTTCGTCCTTAGAGCTGTTGTGCCCGTGGTCGTGTCGCCAAGATCTCTACTAAGCTTTTTCGAGGAACGGGAAGTTAGGGTTTGAGTCTAAGTTGTGTTTTTATGCCTGTTCTTGAGCTTGTGAATTGTTTGTATGGAATAATCATTGTTCTTGGTATGTGAGATGCTTTGTGTGATTGGCTGGGTTGAATGATACATCTGTTACAGGTGAGGCTATGGCAAAAACTGATAATCTCGCCCAGGCGAGTCGGACTCGCCTAAGCGAGTCTAGCGGAGGCTCGCCCAAGCCTTTTTCGCCAAAGGTCACCCAGGCGGCCAACTCATTATTTTGAGCGAGCAAACAACTCGCCCAGGCGAAAGGGGTCTCGCCTAAGCGAGATCCCACGTTGTTTTCTGTTCCTGTTTTGAGCCCTCGCCTAGGCGAAAGGGGGACTCGCTTAAGCGAGACTGTCTCGCCTGAGCGAGGGGCTGGGCGAGACAATATGTGGTTTGGTTACTTGGTTGCCTTTGTATGATTGGTAATGGTTTGGGTATGCTTGCTAGGTTGAGATATACATATACATACATACATACATATATATATATATATATATATATATATATATATATATATATATATATATATATATAATGGACTGCCATGTATGTGTGACAAAATTCATGAAATGTATGATGGATATCATGGAAACTTGGCATGTGAAATTAATGAGTGAGTTGGAATTTACGAGACATGGTAATGATATGAGATGAGGCCTTATACTCATGGGGTGGTAATGATCAGTGGTATGGATTCAACATGTGGTACGAATGAGGTATTATATTTTTAGAGGTTGACATGGAATTTGTAAGCATGATTGGTATTCTCTCATTGTGGATTTATGATTGTTGGGTTCGTGTCAGTGTGTAATTCCTTGGAGCCTCTAGGTGAGACTTCTGGGGTTGCGCTTCAGTGGTCGGGACGTAATTCCATGGCCCTTGCTAGTGGGTGTCTATGGTGGTGCCCCATCTGTATAACTAGGTAAGGTTTCAAGGTAAGGTTGTATCCTGACGCTCTAAGGGGTCGGTTAGTCTCATCTAGAGCGGACTGACTCTTGTGGTGAAAGTAGCATGAGGCCTGAAATTCATTAAGGGCTAACCATGTGGTGAGGGAAAACGGATTCATTGTAACACTTGTGACACATAACTCGGGGGTGAGCAACTCGGGGGTGAGCAGAGGTATCCACCACAAGTGCAAGCAACTGCTGAATCCGACCAGGTTATACGTATCCGGATGAGTCGAGTCGTAGTGTATTGATTGAGAGTCATAATATGCTTGGTTGTTGTATGGATATTGAATGGTGAAAATATATTCGATTGTATGATAAAAATGTTGTTGGCTCTAGCTTACTCGGTTTGTTGTATGGTTGTCTTGTATGTGGCTCTTCTTTCTTGCGATGATCATCAATTTGATTGATGGGAGCAGATAGGCGAGGTTCTCGTGATCAGCAAGGAAATGGCAATTCCGCTGCTTAGCCATCTGGGCTGGATTTTATTTTCTTCATGGTTTCTTTAGGGCTATGGTCCATGTATTGTTTTATGCTTTAATACTCTACTCTCTTTTGTTAAACTTGTATCTGGTTTCCCGTTGGCATCATGGTGTGTCCAGGTTGTAGGAGTTGTCTTAAGGATCCCAGGACTACGCTACAGTACTATTTTTGTGTAATGTTTCATTTAATTTTGTTTAATAGTTAAATGGAACGTTACAACCATATTTTAATTTTTCGACATATTTTTTCAACCAATATAATAATATCTCGACATAAAAAAAAGTATCTATATATTGAAAGTGAAAAACCACTCTTAAAGAATCTTCAGTCCAATCCAATTAAAATGAGTTGGTGGTGCAATTTGAAAATTTGCATTATGTGGATATGCGAAAGTCATAATAGTCTTTCTTTTTTATCTTTTCCTATTTGCTATCATATTTTCAATAATATGTTTCTTTGGCACACAATTATATTTCACTTAAATAAGTAAGACAAATAAATTTTGTAAATTTTACAGTTTTTTTTTCTCTCCTTACATACATATTCGTATATATATATATATATATATATATATATATATATATATATATATATATATATATATATATATATATATATATATATATATTGTAATTTGTATTATTACAAAATTTTGTATAAATCTTTTGATGAAGTTATAATATAGTTGATAATTTAATTTTTACTGTGTTACATTAAGTCATATGGTCTTGAATTTAATTTTGGTATAAATCAAATGTCTTTCCAAAAGAAATCAGAGTAATTTATTTTTATAAATAATAACCATTATTTGTAGGGTATTAGAAATACGATTAACAACAGATTTTTTTTTAAAAAAAAAAAAGATATGCTTTTTATTACTGTATTTGTTTTTTTGTCAAAACTAATTTTAAACCTATTATTTCAGTTTAACGAATCATTTCTTCTCTTTCACTAATTTTGTTAATGGAAAAGCCTTATAAGGATACAAAATCTTATATTTTAAAAAATTAATTAGAAGACTAATTTCATCAGTTTAGAAAACATAGCCTAAGATTAAGTTTTGATAGAAAATGTAAGACCAGAAGCATAACTTTTCCTTTTTTTTTTATAGAAAATATATTATTCTTTACTAATTAAACTGATGAAATATGATTCTCCTATAATTATATTAGTCAAAATCTCTGCAAATTATGCATAGCATGATTACGTCTCTTTTGTAGATCATTCTGTTGTATATAAATATTCATTTTCAATGTATAATAAGATACACACTCAAAAACATCTCTCTTTCTTACATGGTGCACCTCTAACATCCCTAATAAAAAAAATTTATTTGTGAATTTCTTAATGAATACCAAGAAGTTATTAGAGTGGAAACAACCTGGACTCACATCCTTTTGTTGGTTGTAGGTAAACTCTAACCACTCAATACATGAGGCAGATTAGGGTCCACAAGTCCACATTATCACTCAATTATTATCAAAATCGCCATTAATGTTAAAGCTAAGAATAATAAAGTTCGGACAGAAGAATGCTAAGAGTAAAGCCAAAGTCTTTGGTTATATAAAGCAATGCATTCTATCCTTAATTAATTAGTTGAATCTTCATGCACCATTAATTAATAACCACTCCTTTTCTTCTTCCTCATAATCATTTCATTTAGCAAACGTTTTATGATACTAGCTAATAAAATGAAAGTTATCCTTTTTTATAACAAATATTATTGATTTTTTTTATCCATAATGTTAATTGTTACTAGTAGTTAGTCAAGGAATTAAACCCTCAATTTTCTTTTATCTTATTTTTTTTATTTTATCACTAAATCGATCTTATATCTCAAAATAGTAATGATCTAATTTACCATAATTTGCATATTTCAAATAAAGTTTTCTGTTAATGATAATGTTAGCCTCACTTACATCATGACTGAGACAGTGTTAAAAGAGACAACGACCTGCTATCTTCCAGTCCGTTGGATGAAAGCAAAATAAGATCACCTAATGCAATGGAGTTTTATTTTATCTCTGTGCTGACAATGTTTTACACACAGGATCAATTCAAAATTATTGGTAGTGTAGTTTTTAAGTAAAGATTATAACAAAGAATAAACTTATTATATTTAAAATTTTATTGATCAATAAAAATGTTGTGATGTATTATGAATACTATTTATTATTTATTTTAAAATTTTGTATAATTTGATTCTGCATATAAAAATGTGGTACTAAACCCAAGAAAATCTCATGAACTCATTGGCAACCAATGACCCACGAATCTTGCCCACGCAGAAGCCTGCAGAGCTCGAGATTCTCAGAAACAGTGTCAGTGAGGGATCCATATATAATGCCAAATAATTATTATTACATGTAATCTTTTATTTCTCATTAACATATCTTTTATTTATTATTTATTTTACCTTTTATATATTTAACATTTTAGATGTAGTTTATAACTTTAAGAGTTAAATATATTTTTATTTTTTAAATAAAATTTATTTTTATTTTTATTTTAAATTTCAATATATTTTGATTATTAAGTTTAAAATGTAAATGTATATACTTCTTTTTTAACCTAAAACTATTAATTTTTCTGATAGACTTATTAAATTGTGTTTGGATTGATATTTGAACTTTGAACTTAGAACTTAGATATTAGATATGTCAAGAAAAAAATATAAGTAACGACATATCAACAAAATGTAATACAATTAAATTAAAATAATTATATATATTATTTTTTAAATTTATTGTCAAATATTTTTAATTTATTCTCCAATATCACATTATTTAAACATACATAAGAAGTGAAGGTATAAAAAATTAAAGCAAAAATATCTTTTAAACAAAAAACTATATACAAAATATATTTACATCCATATATAAAGAATATTATTTCTAACTAACTTAAACACAGGCGTTATCGCGCATGTATATACGCATTTTTTTGAATTATATTAATAATTGATGATATTGTAATGTTATTAAGTTAATAAACAAAATAAAAATAAAATAAAATGTATGGAAGAAATATGAGAAAAATAATTGTTGATAAATAGTATGAGAAAAAAAATAAGAAAGAGATAAGTAAATAGTTTTATAAAAACTTGTAAAAGTAACCGTTAATTTTTAAAAATTTAATAAATAATTAAATTGTAAAGGGTAAAATTGAAATTATGAAATGTGGGCACAAAAGAGGGAATCCCCTTTATATATAGTTATAAATGACCTCTTAATAACCGTTTTTAGTGTACATGTTTCACGGTCGATCTAATCCTTATTAATATAAATTATTTTATTAATTACTTTATTAAATATATTATCCTCTAAATTTTGTATCTAAATTTTTACAATTATATTTTAATAATATATTATTTTTATAAATTTAATAAAAAAAATATTTAATAATATTTAGAATAAATAATTTTTTATCTTTCTATAATTGTAAGATAAAAATAAACAAATACGAATGCATATATTTCCACTTATAATTAGAGATTTTTACGGATAAATTGTGCAACTCGTAAGATATTGTAAATGAACATTTGTAGTTAATGGGTACGAGTATTCTTTATATTCGCATGATGTTAATAAAATGGATACATGTATCATAATATTTGTATTTATAGATACTCATACTCACTATACTTTAATTTAAATTAAAAAAATATAATTAAAATATTAATATATTGGTTTTGATTACATATATCAATTAATTTAAAAAAAAATATTTATTTGTAAATCATCATTCATACAATTATTTAAATATGTGTGAAATTCATGAATGATATGTATTATATTTTATTTAAATTTATAATTAAAATATATTGATAATTTTTAAATTTTTTTTTATAAATATATAAATATTAAAAATATATGTTAACACTACATTACAAATAACCGGATATATGAAAGGGTACGAAGCATAAATGAGTCCAAATCAATTATGATTTATGAGGGGCATGTTGTGGATTGGTGAGAGGTTGTGGTCCTTTTACACCGTTACACTTACCATGTCATTAATTGTATAGTACACGTAATATTGATTTTATCTAACACGTGTATTAAAAGCACAATGATTATTATCTTTTAAATTATATATTTAAAAAATATTTTTTAGATGGATAAATAATGTTTGAAAATTAACTTAAAGAAATAAAAGGAAATCGTGTTGTTTTAATGAAGAAGTGAAGAAGTAAAGAAGTAAAGAAGTAATGTATGAATATATGACTTTACTTTTTAGAAGTCATATATATATATATATATATATATATATATATATATATATATATATATATATTTTTTTTATATATATTGAAGTTGTGCAAACATTATATTTTGTTACTTATATTTTATTAATGTAATTAATAACTCGTAAAATATTTGTTAATAATAAACATACTTAAAAAAATATAAATAAATTAGTTTTGTCATATAAATACATTTTATATTCTCTAAACAAAATTATTATTCCATAATTATAATAATATTTTTTTTTAAATAATTAATTTTTATTAAATTTTTGAAGTGCTTTAATTTATTTTAAAGTTATTTATACTCTTAATATCGAACTCAACACAGAAGAAAAAGGAAAAATAAGTGAAGGTATGATTTGAAAGAAATAAGATATTTTTATTTATAAAAGGTATAAACATTCTAAATATATTACGTTGTTATAGCATTACGTAGTAGTAAACATTGTTCATAATATACTTATAACACGATTTTAGTACAAATTACGGTCCATTCAAATTGTATTTCAAAAAGACAGTATAAAAGAAATTTTAAAATGCTCCAATTTTTAGTGACCATAATTGATAATTTCTTCAAAAGATTATATACATGATCACCTTTGATAACCACTACTTCAAACCTTTATTGACCTTCCTTAGCTCTCGTGTTACAATTACTACTTGTGTTTTCCTCTACTCAGGTATTATCAAATGATAATTACGTAAGAAAAAAAAAACAAGCATAAAGTGTTTTAAAAGTGTATACACATTAAAATAATTAAATACTTTTACCTAAGATACAATCAACCCTTAGCTCAACTTTTATCATCCCTCCACATATTTCAATCCTACAACTCATTCAACAAGAAATTAATTATATAAATCATTAAAAAAAATGCAAGTAGTTCACATTTATCAAATCAAATCTAGAGTACAATTATGCATCATGGTCATAATAAAATATCACACACATATATGTATATACATATTAAAAGTTAGGGACCATGACCATAATAAGGAATTTATCATACAATTAAATTTATTTATTATTTTAACAACTATATTTATCTCAAACAATCACAACAGTTTCATATCACTTTCAGAGGTCTTCAAAGTCATCATACATTAGATACAATTTCAAAAGGACTCGATTATTGACTAAAATCCAAGACAATACACATGTTCTATTCACCCTCACTTTTCAAGGGTTTTCATCATCCCATGGCCACTTCTCATATTCCCGAATAATAGGATAAATCACTTACTATAAATTTAGTTATGATTTGCTAAAACCATGGATAAGGACATTCTTCAACTCTCAGCATAAGTATCTTCCTCTCTATGAAGTTAATACTTAGTAAAGTTAGAATAGTCTTAACCTAATTCTTACATTAATACAAACATAAACCATCAACAATAGAATTCCAACCTTGGAACTACTACATTCGCATGATGAATTATTAATACCACAATTGAAGAAACAATTCTTACTCAACCAAAGAATACACAATCATTTTCATAATTCATATATATTTATCTATCATAATAGTACCAATATAGCAAGAGAATCATAAGGAAACATCAAAATCACTAAAATAAACATTGCACACAGTGGCGTTCGATGATATCAAAAGGACACCCAATGCCAATGCATCAAAAGAGAATATGAATATCTACTTTATTCAATTAATTCTTAATTGGTACTCTTTACTTTCTTTTATAAATTCCAAATGGTTTCAAAGGTACCATTAATAATTAGTTGTGCAAATTTGATCTTCTAATTCAATCTTCTCCCAAATATCCAATCAATAGAAACACACACAATCAAGGTAGCACAAACATTCTATTTAATCAACCAGTTACAATCAAAATAAAATCTCCATAACACTTACAATTTCAACATGTATTCAGATCAATAGATATATAAATTTCAAACAATTAAAATCAAACAACACAAAAGCTAACTTCCCTTACCTTTATAAAGATTTTTCACTGCATTTTCCCTACACAACTTCAAAATATACAATTGTTATATTTACACAAACAAAAGTCCGATCAATGATAAGCATATGGTTTCATGATCACAACAAATAGAAATCCATCTAGAGAGTACAAAAAATACATTTAACTGAAAGAAAATAACATGTAAGGAAGCTTTAATGGAAAATGGGATAAAAATTGAACTTACTCAAAAGATGATATTAATTTGTCTAAATGTTTCTTAACTCTTCAATTTCAACATGATATAGTTAGATTTGAGAAAAAAAATGAGAAATGAAGAATAGATTTGAGAAAAAATGAGAAATGAAGAAGAAATTGGAAGAGAAAAAAGAAGAGATCAAGAGGAAACCTACATAAGAGAGATTAAACATATTTATAAGTGTTTCCTTATACCTCTTTCATTTACTTTATTATTCTTTTATTATAATTTTCTCTTTATTGTTATTTTTTCTTTACTAGGAACGTTACAAAAAATATACATACAATTTTTAAAAAATAAATTAAATCACTAAAATATTTAATAAGAATTTAACTGTTTGAAAAAAAAATCCACAATTTTAATTACAAATTAACATTTTTTGGTTTAGAAAACAGAGATTTTATTTATACAATAAACTTACATAATTATGCATTTTTATGTCATTTACCAGGTACGGACTAATAGATTAACTAATTACCAAATAGTTATAGTTTAGTATATTAGTTTATCTAAAAACTTATACATTATATGCTTATTAATGAACCACCAATTTATTAACTAAAATATACTAATATTGTCAAACACACTCATATATTATATATTATTATGGTGATCACACTGACTTATAAATTAATTAAATAAACTAATGGTTAACTTATTTACTTTATCAATTGTTTCATAAAAAAATCATTTAAGTTGGTTAAATATATTATATAAAATTAATATATATTTATTGCTCTTTTATTTTTATAAAAAATAAATGTAAATATTAAAAATTATTAAAAATTAATTTATTCAATATATAAACTAATTTATAGATTCAAAAAAATAAATTTTAAATCGTTTACAAGTTAATATTAATTGTAACAGAATATTTGATTTTCACAAAACTTATAATTTCTACAAATGCAAGATATTTTATTTTAACCAAATTAACTGCATAACCCCCAGTTGAATAATGGGTGTTGGTAGTACACGTGTATCTGAGACTTCTCGTCTTTTGTTACTAATTTTCCCCACATATAAAAGTATCCCAGTCCTCGATTCTCGTGTTGGCAGATCCAATAAAAGCACCAAGCCGACACTTTTCTCTCTCTTCTCCTTCTTCCTTATTTTTTCTGTCATTTTCTCTTCACTCCCCTATCTTTTCACTTCTTCCCCTTTTTTCTCCCTCACCAAACACTTTCTCTCACTCTACAAAGAAAGCTGAGCTGGTTGTGGGTGTTATGGTCGCTTCACACTCTCACTCCTCCACTCTCCGCTGGTGAGAGATCACACATCATGCGCATTTCCCTTCCAACTCTTGATGTCTCAACCTTCAAACACTCCTCAACTATCCTAACTCATTCTTATTTCCACGCTTCTGATTCCACTCCACCACACTGTATTGCAGTTCAGTTATCCCCCTTTTAACTTTTTGGATCATCCATTCCATGCACATCCTCAAACTTTGTCCATAGAGGTCAGAAACCTCCTAACACACCTTTCTTAGACATGGCAATATAAATATAGATACACACACATATGGCACAAAATATCTGTTTTTGTTCTTATTTTCCTAAACTTTTTTGTTTACAGCAAAATGAGTTTGTATATCTTGTCTGGTTTGTTCTCTCAGTGGGAAAGGGGGAAACAGCATTTTTCTCGTGATTTTCTGCTGCATGCGAATTTTTTGTCGGCTGATATGGTTTATGTCTTATGTTTTGTCATGTTTGTATAAACAGAAAACTGTGATGGATTTATGTCTTATGGAATGTACGAATTTGTATGTTGTGATTGTAAGTTTCTGGCTGAACACTAGGCTAGTACATATCGAGGTTACTAAAAATATTTCCATGGTGATTAAGTTTTATACTCTGCAGTCATGTTGTGACAATATACTCGCAAGTTTAATTTAATTTCTTTTGGGAATAATCTTGATATACAGTGTGTCTCTGTGGAGATCATAAATCTATTCATAATAAAAGTACTTAAAAAATCTTGATTATTTTGTACTGAATTTTATACTTAATTTTTGTTAACTGGGATCCTTGTTCTGTTTTAAGATGAACTTATCCTTCAAGATAGACTTACAGTAGCACACTTCCTTTCCACTGGCCTTGACTTGGTGTAGGTTCCTCCCTGCTAAAGCTTTTAGTATTATGGATCAAAAAACGTGGCTTTGGAGAAAAAAATCCTCAGAAAAGACAATTATAGCAGCTGACAACACGGATCTCACTTCAAAAGAAAATGAGGAGGTGATTTAACTTTGTCAGCATTAATTATTCGTTATGTTCAATATCATGATTAAGCTGGCTTCTTGCAATTTGCAACCTTGTCTATTCGTCACTTGTCTTACTCCTATTTACGAGTATTTTCATTAATTAACCTTTTATCCTTATTAATAAGAATAATAATCTAGTTTTTTTTTCCTGTGCATTTTGTTCTGAAATATTATGATTATAAAATTGGCAATATAATTCTGGTTGTATCTACTCATCAGACTTTGAGGACTATTTGAACTTTAGTTTTTGCCTTTTTTGGCACATAAGGAAAAGTAAACAAGGGGAAAAAAAAGAAGGACCATTTATCCCGAGAGAAAATGAAATTATTTCTCCAACGCAAAGCCCACCACATAACTGTAGGGACTAAAGACAACTCACTAAACGAGAGGATTTGGATAATCCACAAATTGACACTATTAGTTGTAAATTTTAAGGATATTTATTGAATCTATTCCTGATCTAAGCCAAAGTTCTTTTGTATGAGGGCAGTCACAAGCGATTAAAGAATGTCTTCAATAGGTCAGGACATCTGGGACAGCCAGCAGAGATAGCTAAGTTACATTGAAGCCTTTTAGCATTAGTAGGAAGTGGCAAAAAAAGGATCTATAAGCACAAATAGGTTGATGGTGATGAATATATGTCAGAAGCATGTCCAATCGAGGCTAAATGATCCGTTCTTTGAGGATTAATTGTAATTGTAATGTTGGCAATAATTTGAATAGTAGAGTTAGGAGGCAAAGTATGAACTCCTCTGAAGTCCCAATTTCTTTCCTTCCAAATATCAGCAATGTGAACAAAATGGACTTGGTGAGCTAATGGGCCCATCCCTGTCAAGTCATCAAAGAACAAAGCCGAGGTCCCAGACCCCAGTTTGGGAATGAATCCCTGACGCAGATAACAAACAGCCTTTAGAATATTCAGCGAGATATAAGAGACATTCCTCCATGGAAAGAATAGAAGTGTAGCATATTTTTCACTTTTATAGTAATATAACAAAATAGTAATAATAATATATAAGTGAGTATAAACTTTACCGTATTAAGTTGTTTTTATAAAATTAAGTTAAGCTTAAATTCCATTCTCTTAAAATAGTAGTAGAGCTTGTAAGTGTTTATTCTAGCGAGATTTATTGAGCCTATTGTATCACTCGTTATTATGACCCCCTCTGTTCTTAAGGACGTTCAATATCCTTGGCATGATGTATTGGAGATCTCATATCATCTGATGATATGACTATTACTTTGATCCAAGGCTTATCCTCCAAATTAATAAGTTGCGTAATGAGTTTTCCTAGATGAGAAATACTGACCAAGAGGGATTCCCCTCATCTCTTAGCCATCATGAATTTTTGGCTCAATGATCTCCTTCCAACAAACTGAATTCCAACCGCTATGTACACTGTCTTTATGCCAGAGGAAGTTTCTGCAAAGTTTTTGCTTTATTTATTGATATGAATGGTAGTTTATCATATTTAACCTTTTTTTTTTAATTTTATTTTAGGTACAGGCACTTGTAGCTGATAAAGAAGAATTAGAGAAGGACTTGAAAAGATTAAATAACAAGCTTGATTCAGCACTTTCTGACTGTAATGCAAAAAATGAACTGGTGAAGAAACAAACAAAAGTTGCACAAGAAGCAATGGCAGGTAGCATTCTTTAATATCTTTGTGTGTGTATTCAGTATCATTAGCTTGAAATGTGGGATTTGAAAAGCAGATAAATAGCTGCATATTTAAATTGTTTTAGTGTAATTTTATGAATCTCTAATAACTTCTTGCTTTTGAAGGTTTGAAGAAGGCAGAAACTGAAGTGTTGTCTATGAAGCAAGATCTGGATGAAGCTTTGCAGCAGCGTATAGTTTATGAAGAGAGAGTAGCTCATTTGGATGGAGCTCTGAAGGAATGTATGCAGCAGTTACGATTTGTTCGAGAAGAACAAGAGCAAAGGATTCATGATGCTGTGATGAAGGCTTCAAGAGAATTTGAAAAGGAGCGCATGGTTTTGGAGGAGCAGTTATCCGAGACAAGTAAAAGGCTTGCAAAAGCTGAGATCGATAATTCTCATCTTAATAAATCCATATTTGCAAGAGAAAATTTGATTCAAGAACTGAAAAGACAATTGACTCAAGCTGAGGCAGATCATGGTGCACTCATGAGTAGATTAGAGTCCATGGAGAAAGATAATACCTCTCTGACATATGAGGTTCGTGTGCTTGAGAAGGAACTTGAGATCCGGAATGAGGAGAGGGAATTTAGTCGTCGGACAGCTGAGGCTTCTCATAAGCAGCAATTAGAGAGTACAAAAAAAATTGCCAAGTTAGAATTAGAATGTCAGAGGCTGCGCCTTCTGGTTCGGAAACGGTTACCAGGTCCTGCTGCCCTGGCAAAAATGAAAAATGAGGTTGAAATGTTGGGACGGGATTCATTTGAAATAAGGAGGAGCAAATTGAGCACAAACAGTTTGATGGTTGAATCTTCAGTTGACACTTCTCCTGAGACTCCCATTAGAAGAATCAATACTCTGACAGAGCAATTATGTGCTGTGGAAGAAGAAAACAAGGTTTTAAAAGAATCCCTAAATAGGAAAATGAATGAGCTTCAATTCTCAAGAGTAATGCTTTCTCGCACAGCTTCCAAACTTTTGCATCTTGAATCGCAGACTGAAGAATTATCTAAAGGACTTGTAAGTGTGGAACATCATAGAAGTAACCTTGCATCACAGGAGTTCTCTGTTACATCATTCTCTGATGCTGGCAGTGATGACAAGGCTAGTTGTGCGGAGTCCTGGGCTTCTGCATTGATTTCAGAATTGGATCACTTTAGAAGTGGAAAGCAGAAGGAACCGTTGTCATGCAAAAGTGTCGGAGCTTCAGACATAAATCTTATGGATGACTTTGTTGAAATGGAAAAATTAGCAGTGGTCTCTGTTGAAAAAGCCACTCAAAGTCCATCCGCTTCTTTGAAAGCTGTTACTGAGATCAATAGCTTCTCAGAGACTGGGACAAAGGAGAGCACTTCTGAAGAAGGTAAGGAGATCATTCCAGTGCCTGATCACATTTTGTCTGGGACAACCGAGACCACCTCAGAAGTAGTAGGTATGGAGATCATTCCAGTGTCTGATCTCATTTCAGACCTCTCAAAGTCAAATAAGAACAGTTGCTCCATTGACATATTTAAGGGCATTGTTCCTGGTTGGCTTCAGGATGTAGTAAAAATGGTCCTGGAACAAAACCATGTTACTCACAAAGGCCCTGATGATATACTTCATGATATTAGAGTAGCTTTGAGGCATGTGAACGAATTCGATCTGTGTGACTTTGATTCAAGCAGAGGCTCGGTTCATATTGACACAATGAATCCTCCCCAATGTATTCATTGCATCTCTTGTTCCAATACTTTGGTGGTTAATCCATCCGGTGGTGAAAATAATGCTGACATCTTGTCAATAAAGAGAATCGAACCACATTCTCAGGAAGATCTGAGTAAATCAATTGGAAAGATAATTGAAATTGTTGAAAGAATCCTGCCAGCTGTGGATTATGATAGTTCAGATTCCTTGCAGAAAGGAGACAGGGATATCCTTTCCTACAAGAATCTAGGAATGCCAACAGGCTACATGGTCCGTGTTTTCCAGTGGAAAACATCTGAACTCAGTAAAGTCATAGAGCAATTTCTACATGTGTGTTATGATTTACTCGGTGGCAAGATCGATTGTGGAAATTTTGCAAAAGAACTAACAACATCATTGGATTGGATCATGAACCACTGCTTTTCACTTCAGGATGTTTCTAGTATGAGGGATGCTATCAAGAAACAATTTGATTGGGATGAAACACGTAGTGAAGGTGAAACAGAGAATGAGCTGACAAGTCATTTGGCAGAGAAAGACAAGTTGCATCTTCCTAGAGAAAACTTGTCATCACTGCCTCAAGTGACTACTTCATGTGGTCATGATCTTCAGAAAGGAGAGATATGTTATAATGAGAAAGAATTTACAGATATTAAAGATAAATTAATCAGTGCTGAATCTCAAAAGGAAGTCTTGGAAAGGAAGCTTCAATCAGCTACCGATAGGATTGAATCCTTAATGAATCAAATCCAGGAATCAGAGAAAACTGTTGACAGCTTGAGATTGGAGATACAATCCTTTAAAGAATCCAATGGAAAACTTGAGAATGAAATAAAAGATCAGAAACTGATAAGTTCAAATCTTGATTCACAGCATACAGAAGCAGAATTAAAAGCGGCTCATAACAAGGTTTTTGCTTTAGAATTGGAACTGGAGAATAAGAACAGCAATTGTGAAGAATTAGAGGCCAAATGTCTTGAATTGCAGCTCCAGCTTGAAAGGTATGAATTGCCCTCATATATTTGTTTCTGTTCAATATGCTTTTTGAACGTATGGTTTTTAATTTATAATTGTGGATTGTCACGTATCGAATTAATGTTCTCAGCATGTCAAAGGAGTGCTCAAAACATGATATTGTTGACAAAGATAAGCCACTGCGTAATGTAAGTTCATCTCATTCCAGTCCTTTTTCTTGTTGATTCATAGTCACATTACTGGTTCCTGTGTAATTTTTAAGAATATTTAATCAAGAGAAACCATGATTCCTCAAAGAACAAAGTTAGCACTTCAAGTTCAACTTTAATTTACGAGAGAAATTTCATTCATTTTACATCTTTTTGCTTCTCCAACCAGCGTTTGTTGAAAACTTTATCCAAGGTGGGTCTTATTCTGTGTATTATGAATTTATTACCTGTGCGAATTCAATTCTGTTGTGCTTGTGTTGGTATTGAGTTGAGGAGTCGCATCAATCTCACAGGATTGGGAGATAACAGCTGCTTCAGAAAAGCTGGCAGAGTGTCAAGAAACTATCCTTAATCTTGGAAAACAGTTGAAAGCAATGGCTGCACCAAAAGATGCATCCCTTTTTGACAGTGTTGTCGCAACCCAATTTAATACAGTTACTGATAATGCCGCCGCCACCACCGTCACCACCACAAATAATGTAGATCCAAGTCCTACTCATCCAAAGGTCATAAAAGTGAAAACTCGTTCTCTACTTGATCAGATGCTAGCTGATGATTCTAAAGCCCAGATTCCTAAAGCAAGTGATGGCAACTCCAACCTCATCATTCCTGGCGTTATAGAACCCCTAGAAAAGATTTTAGTTTTGAACGGTGTTAAAGGCCATGAAGACAGAAGTATTAATAATTCTTTGGCCATTGTACCTGCCAAGAAACCAGGAAGTGGAAGCTTGTGGAGGAAGTTATTGAGGAGAAAGAAGAGAAGTGCCAGCATGAAAACATCGTTCTAGTTGAACACATGAAATGTTGATACATGATAGATTGTAGAGTTGTTCAGTACTGTACTCTGCCATAAGAAGGAAATAATATTTCGTTTTGATATTTTATTAAAGGGAGTTGATTGGTGTTTGTGTGTTTTGCTTTTGATTACACGCATGAAAACTGACAACCTGAAGTTGTTCTTGCTGTGAGAAGCACCCACCACACACGTTGCTACGGTGTTGTGAGAATTCCCTTTAAATGACAGTTACAAGTTTTGTGACATTGTCCTTACTGTAAATTGATTATCAGTGAAACATGTTCGTCTGTAGTTCATCTATTTTCCTTTTTGAACTGCTTCAATTCAACGTCAAAAGGAGTTTGCACTCATATAAAATATTAATATAAATTATCATTAAAGAAGAGGTTAATTTGTACAATATAAAGTCAAAATTGACACCGGAGTTTAATTCTTTGGAAGGAACAATAATTAATTAACTTTTTCTTACTTTTGAATAAAGCAGAGAATGTCTGGGAACCACGAAAAAAGACGCATCCCCTGCTCGTGTTTTTCTAACTTCATGTTGGAATTGGTTTTCTAGTATCTGCAGTGAGCATTTTGATGTCATGGGATTAACAGGTCGAAAATGTTCACGCCTGCTCTAGTTGAAAATGTTTTTTTTCGGAAGTTTTCAAATTTGTTTTAGTTGGAAGAAGTCAAGATTATTACATTTTGTTAACTGTTTGATATAAAAACTTCAAATTCAAATATGTGATGCTCTACTACACTACTCTCTCCGAGATAATGGAATAGAATGATGGTTTTATTTTTTAAGCTTGATTTTGAATCTGGGTTTTAATTTGTGTTAAATGATGTGGAAGTAATTTTTCAATAAATAATGACATTTTGATCTATTTTTTTTATCATTTTTCACCAACAACTTGAATGATTTATTTTAATGTTGGTGAGTGATGTGATGTGATAATGTAAGGGTGACTGAAGTAGTGGGTTAAAATATCTTTGAACAAATATATGTAAAAAAGTTAGAATTAAATATGTTTTTGTCCTTCAACTTTGGAGTTAAAATTGAAATTATTCATTTTTTGAAATTTTGACCCAAGTTGGTTTTCTAACTTTAGACATGATGAATTTAGTCATTTTAACTAAATTTTGTTAAATTTATTTTATGTTTCAAAAGCGTTTTATGATAACATTTGAATTTTTAGTTTTTTTTTACACTATTTGACATATTATTGTTTGATATATTATCGTTTCAATGTTTATTTAAAAACTTAACAAAATTTAGTTTAAAATAATAAATTCACGCATTTATAAAAATAAGAGACTAAATTGGTCCAAATTTGTGAAAAATAAATAATTCTAATAAATTAAGGAAGTAAAAACATATTTAACCCAACAAATTATTTTGAAGTATTTTAACCAAATTTTAAATGAATAATGTAATTTTAATGAATTAAAAGTCATTTATTATCATCAAGAGACCGCACTTGTAATAAAGAACATATAGATTATAATTTTCTTTCTCGCTAGTTAAATCAAAATGATCTTTTGATTAAAATTATTAGTACTTTTAACAAACTAAAATAAGATTTAATATATAAAAATGTGTTTCAAAAGGCTATTTTGCGATCACAGCAAGAATTCATGCATGCCTTGGATGTCAATATGAGAAATTTAAAAAGAAAAAAAAAAAGATCTTATAAATGGATCACGAACTAACTAATATGAAACTAATTTTAGTCTAATTAAAATTTTAGAAATTAGTTATTTAGTATATGTTCTTTTTCAGTTATATATCACTGAACTTGCCAACACGATGTCGAACTTGAATTCAGATTTAAGTGCTGAGGTTGTGGAACATCCGAGAGAAGAGCATGAGTATATGTAATATGGTATGAATGCAGATTCGTAATCAGGTACCGATTCTCCGTAAGATTTGAAGATTTGATGGTTATCTGTTAATCGTTCTTCCGCTATCCACATAACCCAGGAGTTTTGTTCCACTTTTGTTTCTCTAACACGCTTTGACGGCGCCTCAATCAGAGACCTTGCTTTCGTATAAATAACCCAAACTACTCTTCTCTCCCTCACATAACTCAACCGAGATTAACACATGGAAAACGTTCGAGTCATCTCCACCACCACAATCAAAGCAACCGTTCCCAATAACGCTAACCCTCATAAACTCGATTTAACTCCCTGGGATCTCCAATTCCTCCCTACTGAAACCATCCAAAAAGGCCTTCTTTTTCGCAACGTAAAACACACCCCATTCCAAATCCACCACCTCCAACACTCCCTTTCCTCCACTCTAGCATTCTTTCCACTCCTCGCAGGTCGTCTCGCCATACTCCGACATCATCACACCATTGTCTCATCCCACATCGTATGCAACAACGCTGGAGCACTCTTTGTCCACGCGGCTGCACCCAACACCACCGTTGCTCACATCCTGCAACCAAAATACGTTCCTCTCATTGTTTCCTCCTTCTTCTCAATCAATGGAGTTAAAAACTACGAGGGCACGTCGCAGCCATTGCTGGCAGTGCAAGTGACGGAGCTAGTCGACGGCGTCTTCATCGCCCTAACAGTGAACCACGTCGTTGCTGACGGCAAGTCTTTGTGGCATTTCGTGAATTCCTGGGCTGAAATCTCACGTGGCTCCCTTCAAATATCCAAACTCCCTTCTCTCTACCGTTACTTCCCCGATGGCATTGACCACCCCATACACTTTCCCTTCACAGAGGAAGAAGAAAACCAACACTCCCCAAACCCCAAACCACTAGCTCCACATGAGAGGGTATTCCATTTCACGAAGGAAAAAATCGCGGAACTCAAATCAAAAGCTAATGCAGAGGCCAACAGCGACAGAATATCTTCTCTGCAAGCGCTTCTAACTCTCGTTTGGCGTTCTGTGACACGTTGCAAGCGCGTGGAGCCGCAAGAAAACGTGCATTATGTGTTGTTCATTGGCGTTTGGTCGAGGATGGATCCACCACTGGCAGAGGGTTATTTTGGAAACTCAGTTATAGCCACTGTTGTGAGCATGAAAGCCGGGAAATTATTGGAGGGTGGGCTTGGAAAGGGGGCTTTAGAGATGAACAAGGTGATTTCTTTGCACTCTGGTGAGAAGGTAAAGAAGCACTATGAATGTTGGGTGAGAAGGCCAAGGCTTTTAACATTACCGAGTGGCGTGGGTGGTAGTAATTACTTGATCACTAGCAGTTCCCCAAGGTTTAAGATATTAGATAACGATTTTGGTTGGGGAAAGGCTGAAGCAGTTCGAATTGGAGGTGGACAACATAAACGTAACGGCATGATTACTGTGTTTGGCGGCGCTGAAGAAGGGTCCATTGACATTGCAGCGAGCCTTCCTTATTTGATTTTGGAAGCCATGGGAAATGACGCAGAGTTCATGGATGTTGTGTCCAACTAATGGACAGGACAGAGCACAACCTTGGTTCAGTTCAGTCCACATAGGAAAATTTACTAAACTAGAGCAATTTGGACGAGGAAATCTAAAAGGAAGATTCATTTATTTGAAGAATTTGAGATTCTTTGTAATGAAATATTTTGTATCGATAGAGAGATTAAAAAGCATTTAAAATGCATGCATTTTTATGAAGTATTTCAATTAGTTAAATTAGAGGAAATTCAAATATCCTATAGAAGGTGAAATTTGAAATTTTTCTTACTCAACCTCACAATCATGACAGGCTGGACTGGCCATACGATCCAGACGGATCGACTGACTTGACAACACAAACGGGTTGAGCTGGACCAACAACCCAGATGTCTGGATCATCGGATCGACCCAGCCTGTCCGGGTTTTCCGGTCAGCCCAGCCCGTCTAGGTCGTCGGGTCAGACCAATTCGGTTGGGTAGTCGGGTGGGTCAGCTCGGTCCATCTGGGTCGTCGAACCCGTTTTCAAATTTATCATGAACTCAAAACATAATCAGGTCTAAAGTAAATATTGTAAAAATTAAATTTTATCTCACAAGAAATTCATTTTTTCCAAACAAGAAATGGAAAAGTAAGGTATTTTAATTTTTTTATCTAAACAAGTTATTTATAAAATGAAGAAATTTTAATTACAAGCAATTTAAATACAAAATATTTTAATTTCTGAGCATTGTTGAAATGTTTCATCCAAACACAAAGTTAAATTAGATTTTATTAAATTAGGTATACTTTAAAAAAATTATTCATATAGATAAATTATGCCTCACGACTTTTGGAGAAGTTATATTCTTTAAATATTATTTTGTTTAACACAACTTCTAGGTTGATGTCAAAATTACATGAATACAACTTTGTTTTTATATTAATACTTTTTAAAATTACAGTATATTTATTAAATTAATTTAAAATTATAAAAGTACAATTAAATTTAATATAAGTTTTTATTTTATAAAATTAAATAATAAAGAATGGACTCTGCAAAGATACAAAATTTTAACCAGTTTTTTTCATTTTGAATTTTAAATTCAAAATTTGTTAGCATATATTTCAAATTTTATATATTCTTTTATTGTTGATAATATAAGTCTTTATTTAAAAAAGTAAATTTTCGTTATTTATTTTTGTAATGTGTAAATTTCAAATTGTAACATATTTCTTAAAATCGTTATACAAACGTAACTTATATGTTTTTTTTTTCTATTTAGTAGTAAAAAAGTGTCCTATAGATAATTTAAAAATATATATAAAATAGACTAAATTGATATATCAACAATTTAAATAAAAAATATTATATATATATATATATATATATAAATAATTATAATAATATAATAAATTTTGATAATATAAATATACTGTTCATTAGATATACTTTTTAATGGACCTTTTAATGCCTTTTAACAATTTTCACATATTTATAAAAGTTCACATTTATGATAAGAATAAATTTTGGAAAAGTTACTTTTACTTTTGTCAACATAATTGATTTATGGGAAGATGAAAAGTATGTATGTAAAAATGAAAGTTTTGAAAGATGTATAAACCTTCCTCAAAAAGTTACATAAAATTAAAAAAAAAAAAACTATGTAAATATTAAAATAGTCATTCATGCATTTAACCTATTAAATTTTAATAAAATTTTATTAGAGTGTTATCTTTATTTTAATTTGTTTTTGAAAAATTTAAAAATTTGGATTCCAACTTTAATATGCACTTATTATACAAATAAATTATAGTTTATGTTATGTCTTTATGATTTTCATTTACTTTCCTATTATAAATGTGAAATAGTAGATATTATGTAATGAAATAACATTAAATATTATGTTACTGTTTATGAGTTTTTAAACCATGTTCTCATTGCAACCTACACTGAACGCCAGTCTCGTTATGCATTTAGGAGTATTTTAGTTCCAAGTCGCATATAATAGAGTGTCGAGGTTTGCGAATTTTTTGGCGGTGAGCGGCAACATGACATTGTTGAACGCCATATTTGTACTGTAGGTTTGGATCATTCTAGTTCTAGACAGTTGAGTGCCAGAAAGTGTCGTTGAGCTCTACCTTTTGTGAGATTGTGAGAAGAATGTCGTTGAGTGTTAAAACCGTCGTTGAGTGTCATCTTTTCGCGACGTGTGTGGCGTTGTGTTGGCCTTGTTTTCTTCTTTGACTATATTGAATATAGATCTTTGATGGAGCTAATGTATGTTTATGATGTTGTTTATTATTAATTGAGGTGAAAATATGGTTGTAGACATGTATGATGGTGGTATTTAAGAAATTTCAAGGAAAAATTCTTGGTGGTGGTAACTTTAATGTATGCAATGAAGTATGAGATTCAGTAGAGGGGTATTGTGAACTATAATAACCATTCACATTCATGTAGATTAGAATGAGTTATGTAGTGAGAGCCGCAAGAGATCCTAATTACTGGACCTATTTGGTTTTAGACGCGAAGGAGATTAACCTTGTGACTAGTAGGGTGATAACCCCTTTGCATAGGACTCTACAAAGCATAAATAATACTATAAATGCACGCCTCCAATGAATCTCTACGTCAATAGAATGTATCTAGATAATTGAGTTTAGTGTTAACTATTTGTGCATATGTATTTTCATTATATTTTTATCCAAGCAAAATCTAGATTTAATCTGATTTAATTGTTTAAGGATAACTCTTTCGTACACTAGTATACCTTTTTATGTGCTTTATGTTTTCTTATGTTTATTCGTCTTTTTCTTTTGCAATGATCACATATTTGATGGAAACAATTGATGTTACGGATTTAAAGACACATCTAGAGGATGAGAAATCATCGGTTAAGGTCTTGAAGAGCTTTCGTTCTCGTTAGTTTTTGTATTTAGCTTGTTGGTTTAATTTGAGTGTATAAATTTATATTTTTATAGTCCTATATTTTGTAAGTCTATATCAATATACTTTGTGCACTGCATTACTTGTTTTAAATACTATAATGAAATGTTCTATTTTATTAGTTTTAATTTACTAAAATGGAATGTTATATAGACAATTATTTTAGTTTATGAAAATGGCTTAGTTTTGAAAAATAATTAAATTTAAAAGACGGTCAAGAGTAAAATTAAGAACTAATTAATTATATAATTAAAAATAATAACTAAATATTTATAAATATAATTAATTATATATTTTAAAATAATTGTATAATTAATATTTCATTATATTTATGAACTTTTAATATAATGAATAATAATATATATTTTCTCTAATGGTCATATAATTATATTATAGATTATTTTCGTTTCTCATAGCCTTAATTTTTTAATGATATATATTAATATTTTAATAAACAAATTAAATTTTATTGTAGAGTAATACTATACATTACTAAAATAGGTTATCAAGTATATGTTTTTTTTTTGGATATTGTATTCCGAAGAGTATATCCATGAAAGCTATTTTTAACCTCAATTTTTGTAAATACAACCATTTAAAAAGCAACTTATAAACAATTGTATAAACAATTTATTTTTAAACTCAAATTCGGTAAATACAAGCATTTAAAATTATATAATAAAAAATTAAATATGTTTTTTATTCTCAAATTATTTTAAAAAATAAAGTTTTATCTTTAAATTAAATTATTATTTTTTTCTTTTGTATTTTGTATTTTTGAAAGATGTATAAAATATCTTTCTCTAATAAAGAATATATGAAGGTAAAATTATGATTGGCTTTCAATAGTACTTGAAATTAATTTTGAATTGAGATATTAATTATTCACGGATTTAAACTGGTCAGGAAATGTCATCCACTAAAATGCAGTGGTGAGAAATTATCTTTTGGCCACAAACGTTTTTGTGGGTGGGATAATGGGAGTGATATCAGTTCGGTGTATCAGATAAGACCAACCATAACTGAGTAGCTTCACACACAAAACTTTCGAGAAACATCAAAACAATCATAAAATTATGGAAGCTGTGGAAGTCATCACCACCACCACAATCAAATCCATTTAACTGCATTTGATCTTCCATTTCTCACAGTTGAACCCATCCAAAAAGGTCTTCTTTTTCGCAACCCAAAGACAAAAGTTTCCAAATAAATCATCTTCAACACTCACTTTCCTCCACTCTTGCCTTCTTTCCTCCCATCACTGGTTGTCTCGTCATACTCCAACATCACGACAACATTGTCTCAACCCACATCGTATGCAACAACGCTGGAGTCCTCTTCGTCCACGCCGTTTCACCCAACACCACTATCGCTCACATCCTTCAACCCAAATACAATCCTCCCATCATTCGCTCCTTCTTTCCACTCAACGGCGTTAAAAACTACGAGGGCACGTCACAGCCATTGCTGGCAGTGCAGGTGACGGAGCTACTTGACGGCAGAGGCCAACACAGACAAGATATCTTCTCTGCAAGCGCTTTTAACTCTACTTTGGCGCTGTGTGATTCGTTGCCGACAAGTGGAGCCTGAAGAAGAGGTGGGTTACGTACTTCTGGTTGGCGTTGGGCCGAGGATGGTTCCACCACTGGCAGAGGGTTATTTTGGAAACTCAGTTATGGTAGCTAGTGTTGTGAGCATGAAAGCCGGGGAACTATTGGAGGGTGGTCTTGGGAAGGGTGCTCTGGAGATGAACAAGATGGTTGCTTTGCACTCTCATGAGAGGGTAAAGAACTACTATGAGTCTTGGGTGAGAAATCCAAGGCTGTTTGGCTCGTTATTCAGTGGTTCACTGGTCACCAGCAGCTCTCCGAGGTTCAACCTTTACGGTAACGATTTTGGGTGGGGAAAGCCCTTGGCGGTAAGAAGTGGCAGCGCAAATAAGATTCGCGGAAAGATTAGTGTGTTTGGAGGCGCTGAAGAAGGTTCTATCGACATTGAAATGTGCCTTCCTTTTGAGATTTTGGAGGCAATGGGAAATCACCCTGACTTCATGGACGCCGTTTCCAGCTAGCTATTCTAGGTACAACACAAGATCCTTACAAGTCCACTTTTAGTCAGATCCCATGATTGTAAGTTGCATAAGCAAATTAGGTAACAATAATCATGACTTATTTTAATCATTTTAATTATTTTTAGTTTGTCATAACACATTACTAAAATAAATTAAAGTAAATAATCGAAAATAATTAGAATAATTAGTTAAAAATAGATAACATTATCTATTAAAAGTAGATGTAAAATAAGTGAAGGATAATTTTATAATTATATTATTTGGAGTTAATGAGATAATATTTAAATAGTTATAAACTGATTCTAATTTTCTTAAAAAATGTCAAAGCTTCAACGTTCTAACCAATAATTGTATTTTACCTTGCAATTTATGATCATTTTAACACTCCCCAAAATTACTATTTATAATTTATTTCAATAATATAATAATATACATTAGTGTATTTTAAGTTAAAAAAGTTGTAATTAAAATATTAATAATATTATTTATTAGGTAAATTTTGAATGATGATGATCTTTAGTTATTATTTTTTAACTCTCTTTGTAAAATACATTAGTTGTTACTATATTTATAAATAAGAAATAGACATTCATTTTTTAGTTTATTTTAAAATCTCTATTAGATTTTTTTTTTCTTTCTACATTCTCTAACATAATTGAGATCTTCAGGAGCCGGTTAAAATGAAGATTATTTTGAATTGACATAACTAGTTTTTATCCCAGTTAATAAGCTTTTTTTTTTCTAATTAAGCATATATTTTTATCCCAGTTAATAAGCTTTTTTTTTTTCTAATTAAGCATATATTTTAGAGGAGATGTCGTCAGTGGAGAGTGAATGTATGAAGATTTATTTGGATTGTCAAATTTAAGCATGTCAACGGGACAGGTAAGGTACGGATAATAGTTCTTTCTTGTTTTATCTGTTAGATAAATATATGTCACGTACATGTTTCATATTCATTATGTTGGTATCTGCATATTTTTTTTAATATAAATAGATATCTACATGTACTTGCAAGTATTTACAAAAAAAAAAATAGAATACATAACATTCATAAATTTCAAACAAAGTTCAAATAACTTATTTAAATAACGTTGAATGACAGTTTATAAAGAAATAATTTAAAAAAAATTAATTAATAAAAGATAACTCATTTAAAATCAATGTGTTAATATTTTAATCATGTTTTTTTTTAATTTAAATTAGAATATTGCGGGTATGGGGTATCCACATATACTATACTACATGAACCCACTCTGTTAACATGGATGTATAAAAAAAATACTCTGTTATCTTCGAATATCTATTTACGATATTTATTTTCTATCCGTTACGAGTTTTATCTACAAATTGTTGTACCAAGACGTACACTTCGATCCCAATAAGAGAAATTAATAACATTTATGATAACTTCTATAGTTGATTGGGGAAGCATAGATTTAATGAAAGGTGATAATATGTTAATCATGTGATAGAGTACGAAGTTGGGTTGTATAGTTTGTCCTTAAAAGAATTGAAATGTTGTTTTGTTGGGATTAGATGTATATGATTGTTGATGGTGTTGATAAAACTTTTGAGATGCTGTGTTTTTATTGTTTTTGAGTTGGATATCTGTTGAGTGACGTGTGTTGCTTAAGAAATACCAAAGATCTGTATAATCATTCATTCCTCGTCTTCGGTCGCTCAAATAACATGATTTAACAGATACATTACGAAGACAACAAACGTGTTTGAAAATATCATACCGCAAGTATGTATTTCATTACATATTTCAATATGCATTCTTACATAATTATTTTCTAGGATTTTAATCTTACAACGTTTTTTTTTTCTGTAGAGTTCATTCTTTAAAACCACGTTAAATATACATTGTGTATAGGGGTACTCGAATTTCCACCGAAAAAATCGATGAGGACGTAGAGCATATATTTTTAAAAAGTTTTAATTGGGTTTCAATTTTTTTAAAATTGTTTCAAATTATTTTTTTTAGAAAAAAATTATGCGAAAACATAGTTAATTGTGTGTTACGTGTTAACATGTGATTTTTTTAATTTTCTTTTCAGTTTCTTTAAACTTCTTTTACAAAAAAAATTTGTTGTCATGTGTTAGTTTTTGTGTCAAGACCAATGCTATGATTTCAATTTAATTTTTATATATATTTTTTTTCATTCAATTTAGTTTCCTGGTATTTTTTTATTCAATTTTGTAATTAAAAAGTATTTTTTTAATCCAATGCTTTTTTATAAAATTAAAATTAATTAAGTAGAAACATTTTTACAAAATCAAGATATTTATCTTAAATTATAGTACTAAATTAAATGTTTAACAAAATATGTTTAATACTATATAATAATAAATATGTTAAAAAGTCATTTTTAATATTAGTATTTATTTATATATATATATATATATATATATATATATATAATAAATTTTTTATTTAATTATAGAGGGATAACATGATTCTATTTTGAAGAAAAAATAATGATTAATAAAACATGAGCTAATAATATATAGTATTGTAATATGTTAAAATATTATTTTTAATAAAAATATTAATATAACATTTATACAAATAATAAATTTAGACTCAAATTAGGAAAAGATAATATTGTTCTATTTTGAAAAAAAAAAGGAATAAAATTAAATCAAAGATACATAAATAGGCACTAAATAAAATAAAAGAGATATATATAGAAATTAAATTGAAATCAAGATAATAACACTTAAAAATAACACATATGACATTGTTTTTTCATGTAACAATGTCGGTGTCACCTGTCACATCAGATATATAACACGTAACAACAATTTTTTTACAAAAAAAGTAAATAAAAAGAAATTAGAAAATTAATATATTCATATTAAAGTGGGAACAATAGGCATAATTAAGCTAAAAATTAAATCTCTATTTCCTTTATTTTTGTTCTCTGCATGTTATTTATATGAAACTAATATAAGAAAAACAGTATTTTCAAAAGCAAAGTTCTAAAAAACTTTTTAGATAGTCCGCATATCAAACTTGAATGTCAAGTAGAACTATTGTCTGACTCCATTACGAAAATGGTTAAAATACAATTCAACCACTTTTTGGTTTTTTCTTGTTTACTACAAATTTGTTTCGTATGAAGAAATGAAAATAAAAATTAAATGTGAGTATGGTAAGTAAAACTATTGTCCGACTCAATTACGAAAATTATTAAAATATTAAAACATTATTCAATAAATAGTTTGAATTTTTTTTATATAGGTATTTTAATTTTTTTATAGTAATATGGAGTGAAATAAGTTAATTTTGATTATAGTACTAAAAAAAATATTTGAAGTTGAGAAAATAAATAATTCCATTTTATCTATTTTTCAAACAGAAAAAAAAGGAAAACTTCAATTCAAATTTTCGTTACACGTTCAGAGTACAATGAAGAGAAGAATTGAAGATACCGATTCAAAATAAACATGCTAAACTATGTATCACAATAGAAAAATGTAACATTTCAAAAAGTATTATATAAATGTTTAATTTAAACAGAGTATTATATTTGTGGAATACTTAGAACGATTCCGAGTGAAAACCAATCCGAATCAGATAAAAGTGGTATAACTCGAGAAGATCCACACTCTTTTAACTGTGAGTGGGGTTGGTTGAGCACTGAGTAAGATTTTGAATCCACAGTTAGGATCATTGCACAGTGGAACTCCATTTTCGCTTTGAAGTTCGAACCTTGTGGCTACGCAGGCTTCGTCTTAGGTTCTGCTATGTGCTCGCATTCCCCGAACTACCGTTCAAAATGCAGAGCTCCTGCACCTGCCATCATCTTCCTCATCTGTTCCCTCTCCTTCACTAACGTCAATTCCCAGGTTCCCTTTCTCGCTTTCATTTTCCTTTCAAACGAAGAGATCCGTGCGAATTCACTCTGAATTGAACTGAATTTTGCAGGTTTCAGAAGCATGTTCGGCCGCTACGGATTGTGGGGCAGGTCTCTTCTGTGGAAATTGCCCCGCTTTGGGCTTGAAACAACCCATCTGCACCAGAGGCCAACCCACTCTTCCAACACCCATCGTAAGCTTCTTCCTTTTCCCTTCGAGCTTCCCCAACCCCAATTTTTATGTGACTTTCCCCTCTGGGGCACGCTGCAGGTCAATGGGTTGCCCTTCAACAAGTACACTTGGATTGTGACCCACAATTCCTTCAGCATCGTCGATGCACCGCCTCTGCCCGGTGTTCAGAGGATGACCTTTTACAATCAAGAAGACTCTGTCACTAACCAGTTGAGGGTATGTCAAGTGGAGAGTTTGCTTGCTTTTCTTCTTCATTTTTTGTTTGGTTTCGGTAGTTTAATTGCTTTGTTATGTTTCTTATACGTCTGTTTTGTTGATGGTTTAGAATGGAGTGAGGGGACTGATGTTGGATATGTACGACTTCCAGAACGATATCTGGCTCTGTCATTCATTTCGTGGGCAATGCTACAACTTCACTGCATTTGTAATTTAATCCTCTTTCTTACTTATCTATTGATTCTACTTTAAGGTTTTAATTGTGGTCATGGTTGTGTCACGATTCTTTATATTGAGGGAAATTGCTAACAAATGGGGCTACAATTTGGTTGCATTGCAATTGCAAACAATCCAAAAACCTTTATGTTGTAGCCCAGGATGTACTTACAGACCGTTTTTTTAAAACCTTAATCGCGCTTTCTGTGGTTGCATTATGATGGGACATGGCTTAATATTCCTATTAAAATGTTCTCAGCAACCAGCTGTCAATACTTTGAAAGAAGTGGAGGCGTTCTTGACAGAAAATCCAACTGAGATTGTTACCATCATAATTGAAGACTATGTGCACACTCCAAAGGGGTTGACTAATCTGTTCACAAGTGCTGGACTGGACAAATATTGGTTTCCAGTCTCCAAGATGCCGAAAAAGGGTAACGATTGGCCCACTGTGACGGAGATGGTTCAAGCAAATCACCGACTTGTTGTTTTCACTTCAGATGCTTCAAAGGAAGCAGGTGAAGGAATAGCTTACGAGTGGAGGCATATGGTCGAAAATGAGCGTAAGCACTATATCATTTATTTATTTAAACATGTGTGTATCTTCTTTGTACATGATTTGTTTCGACTAACTGAATTCACTTGCCGTCAGCTGGAGATCCTGGAGTGGAACAGGGTTCTTGTCCACACAGAAAAGAATCAAAGGCATTAAATTCTAGAAGTCAATCACTTTTCCTGATGAATTACTTTCCAACCTATCCAGTTGAAGCTGACTCATGCAAAGAGCATTCAGCTCCACTTGCTGAGATGGTCAACACTTGTTACAAAGCTGCAGGGAATTTGCTGCCCAACTTTATAGCTGTTAATTTTTACATGGTATTCCTTATTCTGTTCTGGGCTGTTAATTGGAACTTAATTATTAATCTGTATACATCATATATCTAGCAATTCCACTTTAGCATTCTGACTGAAACTTCATGTAGAGGAGTGATGGAGGTGGTGTTTTTGATATTGTGGATAAAATGAATGGCCAATCATTGTGTGGATGTAGTACAATCGCAGCCTGCCAGGTTTGTCTGCTTTTCTTGTCTCTACATGTATTTTATTTTATGCCACTTGTTCCTGAATCTTATGTATACTGATATTCTTTGTTCCTGCATATGTCTGTTTTAATCATGTAATTTTGCATACAGAGCGATGAAAAGAGAATGAATCACTAATTCATATTAATTAACATGTATTGCACTGTATTGATGTTTGGTATGTTCACAAAACTTAAAACACCAACTCCTATTTATACCAGTCCTAATCCTAATTGATTAGAAAAATATGTTATGATAAGGAATTAGGGCTACCAATCCTAAGATATAATGTGGAAACAGGGTAACTGTTCCTGGAGAGACAATCTACGATATGATAACATATTTTCATATATTTTAGGAGTGTTCATTGCCACACTAGTGAGTTAGAAAGCTAATTGAGTATAATTTTACATCTATCTTTCTATAGAAAGTCTCTGGAATTTCATCTAAGTTACAAATTTCAATTTATTTATTTTAAAATGTTCACCACATGAACAGTATACGAGACCACATGAACATTATACGAGGCTTTGAGATTATACTCTTTGAAGCCTGAATATGTATCTGATGGACGTCAGATTGATTCAGGTTTTCCTTCTGAATATAGAATTAGACTAATGGTCAATTAGTGACCATATTTAAGATTTCTCTGCATTTTTTCAAATATAACCATGTTTTTTTCTGTAATATGTCAAAAGCGACAATAATTGTGTAGTAGACCAATTGATCTTGACTTGCATGATGAAAAGAATGGTTCAGTCACTCGTGTTGAAGGTTTTATGGTAGAAAAAAATGGTTGAATTTAATTATGTCAAATTTTTTCCAAGTTATTGGAGTATTTCACAATGAGAAAACTAGGTAAATTCCCATGTTCACTCTGTGTCCTAAAAATGCTATATCTAATTCAAATCTTTGTTGCAAACTAATTATTGATTTGTAAAAGTCAGTATAAAATTAAAATAAACAGATCTACACGAGTAATAACATCCCCTTGTCCCTTTCCCTTGACTTATTCTTCTCAATTATCTGAACCATTTGTTCTTAACTGTATACTTCTACTTTATGTCAATTTATGTGAAATCATGTAACAGTATATTGGCCAGAGTGGATTAAGATATAGTCATCATGAGTACTCACCTCTTGGAAGTTTAGTTGTGTACTTGTGTTGTATTTAAATGAAGTTGATGAATACATAGCTCGGATGAATTTCTATCTCGGCACAGCCTCTACCTGTACAGTTTGATGAAAAAGCAATTTCTGGTAACGACAATTACTTTCTTACTTCAATTTGGCAGGCCGGTGCACCCTTTGGATCTTGCAAGAATATTTCTGTTCCTAGTACAAGTCCGGCGACTAATACTGCTGGAAGCTTTACTGGATCTGTTCAGTTCTCTAAATCAGCTGCATCTGTCCATCGTCCAAATTGTTTATTTCTTGTCGTCTTTTACTTCCTACAAAGTCTTGTTGCAGCTGTGATGACTAAGCACTGTGTATGACATATTTAAGCTAGTCTTTCAAGAGGATCTCTAGTATCTTGGCATGTACACGGCAGTATTATCTTGAGCTATGAAGTGTCATGGAACTATTGCTAGGTTAGAAAAAAATAGATATAGACAAATTTCTTGCTGAGGCTACCTTCAAGGATCAGTGAAATCATTTGAGTTGATAGTCATGAGAGACCAAGAATATTTCCGGAGCTATTAGTAGTTCGTTCAGGTATGTTATTTCTTGGATGCACAAATTCAATTCTAGATGTTGGAACTCTGGATGCATACACTATCTCTTTTTTCTCTCATTGCACATATCTGTTTTCAAATCTGCAATAATTGTAGTTGGCAAAATTACTTTCCAGATACTGATGTTAATAAGGTATTGGAGTGAAGCAACTGACCATGCTCTGATTGGATGTTTAGTTTTATGAAATTTAATTCATTTGAGTGTTAAAGATGCTACAAAATGTTCAAATTAAAGAGCATCTAACATAAACAATGCCACCAAACTTCACATTCAAGTTTGTTTGGACAATCATTCTTTACTGATTGTGATTCCGTCTGCTGTATAAGTTGATAGCTTTATCTCTGATTGAGTTTGTGTGCTTCATAAGCTTGAAATTTGAGGGCGAGTAGTTTATGTTTCCAAATGTTTGGGGAACTTTTTTCTTACTGATTTGGAAGCTTAGTGGAAGAGTTGTTTTATGGCATATATGAAGTATGTATTAATCCATTACAATCATTGTCGTTGTGGCTTACTTGAGTTGATTTTAAACCCTAGCCTGGTAAGTCTTTTAATGGATAGTGGGAGCACTGGTTGTATGTTTTCATGATTGTGCACAAGGTGACGGACCATTGTTATGCATGAAATTGTGCAATTACGCCGTTTTTCCCTTTTTTCCTTTTTTCCTGCTCGTGTATATTGGTTTAGTGAGCACGCATAGTAAATGCATTTGGTGTGTATATTGGTCGAGTGAACACGCATAATAATGCATTTGGTCAAGATGGAAAATGTTACTATGAAAAACAACAGTCAAGAATTTAAGGAAAACTGTCCTTTGAGTAAGAAAATATGCTCTAGCAAGATGTTGTCTTGTCACTCTCATTGCTAGAAACTTGGACCAAATAATTGCATCTCTTTTTATAAAGAGTTCTTTTAGGAATCTTTTTACCCTGAAGATTTTCCTTTTGATGAATTGTATAGTGCCAGTAATTTTTATTTGTAAATATATATATGATATCATTTTTGTCTCCGGTATTACCTTGTAATGATAATAACGGTATGTTTAAATAAACCTTTTTCTTAAATAGACCAGAAAATAAAAGGAAAAATGAAATATTTTTTTTTTTAGAAGTTAAAATTAACTTGTGAATAAACTATGTGGTAGAATTTTTTTTTATTTTTTTATATCAGCTTTTCAAAAAGATGATTTTTTACTTATTTAATAGAAGTTAGTTCTAGCTTATGAAAGTTTTTCTTTTCTTATTTTTATTGTTGTATAGATTCATGTGTAGAAGTTTGTTGAAATACTTTTGAATATACTTTTTCACTCTTACCATTGAAATATTCAGTTTGGGTTTCTTGATACCGTTCTGAAGCAAGTTGAACATATATTGTATTGTAGAACATATAATTTAAACTTAATCCTTTTAAATATCGAAAGAAAAGAAATAGAATATCTTTTCATGATTAAACATTGTGAACTATTTTGCTCAAAAGTCCTTGGAAGTATAGTTGAACATTGCATGCATAACTCCCATATGTGGAAAATCCCACTTCTTAGTAATGGATAGTGATGATGATGTAGGTGTCGATTTCCTCAATACCTATTGTTCTGGTATACTTAACAAGATTTACATCGTTTAGGAATTATGTCAATGACAATTTAAATATTCTTTTTTCTTTATTTTCTGATATGTCTTTTTAAGGACAAAATTATAACAAAACTTTCACTCTGTAGTTTTAAACAAATTTAATGCTAGTGTAGATTTTATTTTATTTGTTTATTTATCTCTGATGGTTCATTTGCTTTGATCAATTGTTATTCTTCAAATGTTTTTATATGCTTCTGAGAGAGTTATGATTAACGTTGTTGGCATTGCGTTAACTTTTAATAATCTATTAAAATCTAACTTTTTGTATTATCTGTATGTGCATATTGGTAAATACATGAGACTTCATTATTGTCTTAGCTAATGTTTATAGCATTTTTTTGCTTTAATTTTCAGGCTTTGTATTAAGAAATCATTAGTCAACAACAGAGTTAGGATAGAATGAATGGAAGCTCCTGATCCTTGAGGTTTGTATTTATAAGTGTATCCAATTATTGGTGTCCTGTATTTCCTTCCCACTACACGGTCTTCACTCTTGCATTGATGTTATAGATATTTTTCCAAATTACTATGTCTATAACAGAAATGGAACACGAACAATTAGTTTGATAGAGGAATTTGCATGTGATATGCATTATTTTTAATGACGAGTTTTTTTGTTGTTGTTGCTCTTGTCCATGGTTTACTGTATCCAGTGGAAAAATGCCCAGCACTGTTGAAAAATGCGCGTATTAAGTTCATCTTAAAAGTCGTCTGTTTGACAGTTCAATTAATTGTAGCCATGTGGGTTGTCGGACAGGAACAGTTGTGTCCAAGTATTTTTACATTGAGTAATATTATATGTTCGTACAAATGTTTTCAATATTTTACAAAAATATTAAATAATAAGGTAATTACACGTAATGCCTTGAAAGCATAGAAAAGTATATAAATGCTTGTGAATAGGAGGATTCATGACATATAATAATGAGATTTAGAATTATTCTCTTACATATTTTAAATTTACAGTCAAAAAGAAATAAACTATGAATCTGCACAATGATCTTCACAATCAATTAATGATATCTTACATCAATTAATTGGTATAAACAAGATTTTACAACAAAATTAATTTCATAAAAATCTGTATATTATTTCATATTTTATATAATTAATTTGACAAATAAATGTAATTATAGATGCACTCAAATCATTGTATTAAATTAATATTTAAAGGAAAATGTTATCCGGTGCTCACGGGTTATTCTATAATTAATATTTGATTTTATCATTTTTATTGTTATATTGTTATATTGTTGTACTGACATATCATATATCGTTTTATTGTTATATTGTGTTATCGTTATATTATCATATTGGTAATATATGGTTGTATCTTTGTATTGTTAAATTGGTATATTATCACATTGTTGTATCGTATGTTATATAATCTTATCATTATATTATGTTATATTATATTATGTTATCATTATATTCATTATATTGTATTATCATCATATTGTTTATCATCATATTATCGTATTTTCATATTTTCATATTTATAAAATTATAAATTATAAAATTTTAATATAATAAAATTACATGTGACGACAATTGAACAAGGTGACATGACAGGATAATAACACGTCAGCCATTGAAGAGTAAGTGATATAACAGGATAATAATTAACAATAATTCAAAGTTTTTGAATTATCATGGACTTAAGACATAATTAAACTTTCTATTAACTATGTGACCGTATCTTACATTGTCACCATGTTTAAATGTCAGCACATAATATTTTATTACAGACCATGCATCAAAGATTTATAGATAGCATAAAATTTTATTCATATTAATTAAAACTATAAGTTGTAAAATAAAAAAATTCTAAAAACATAAAATATATAACTATAAATTATGAAACATAAAATTATAATATTATAAAACTAAAAATTATAAAATTAACAAATTACAAAATTATAAAATTATAAGAATATAAAATTTAAAAATTTAAAAATAATGAAACTATATAATTATGAAATTATAAAATGTAAAAACATAAAATCATGAAATTAGATAATTATATAACTGTAAAATTATAAATTACAATTTAACAATTGAATAATTTATAGTTTTATAATTAGGTAATAATATAATTCTATATTTTTATAATTTTATAATTTTACAATTTTATAATTTGATACTTTTATACTTTTATAATTTCATAGTTTTAATTTTATAGTTTTATAATTATATAATTTTATAATTATATTACTTTATAATTTTTGTATTTGTTTATTTTGTAATTTATTAATTTTATAATTTTATAACCTCTTAATTTTTGAATTTATTAATTGTATTTTTATGATTTTATAATTTCATAGTTAATTTTTTTTTTATTATTTTGTATTTTATAATTTTAATTTAATTTAAAAATAATTTCATTCACTACATTAGATCTTAAAGAAGATGTTGTTATCATAATCTTTTATAACAAAATATTATATGCTGACATTTAAGCAACATAATAATATAAGATAATTGTCATGTCATATAATTAACATAAACATGTGGGGACTCAATTGAAAAAGTTATAAAATTTTGAGCATGTTATATATTAAATGGAACATCTAAATGTAAAAATCAATTAAAAATTTTTAAAATTTTGAACAATCAATGTACCACAGAATTTAATAGAAAGTCAACCGAAAGATTTCAAATTTATTAAAATTAAGCCTGATAGAATTATATCTCAAAATTTTATTATAATATAATGCACTTATAAATAATGAAGGGAGTTGATTAATCAATAAAAGGGGTTAACAATTTTTTGTAAATTCAATAAATTTATGTATTCAAAAGTGTGACAATAGCATTTCTAAACTTGTGATAAAGAGAAGTATCACACTCACACTACGCAAGTTGCCCAAAATCATAATATATAATTGAATTGAATTTGAAGGATCTATGGTTATACTATATGTTTTCAAGAACAGGTTTATCTATTGGACACCAAGATGCATTCTTCGAACGGGTGATTCAACTGGTATTAATAAACTAAAATAAATAATATAACATTAGAAAAATATAATATCAAATCATTTATTGTGTTAGAAATTAAAAGTAATATCTTTTATAAGATTTTAATATTAAAAATATATAAAAGTTAAATATATATTAATATTTATATTATTCCTCAATAAGTGTATAATATCATTTAAAATAAAAAATTTTAAAAATAAAACAATAGAAGTTTGATATTTTCACTTTTTAAAGAAGAAAAAGAAATAAATTAAATAACATTATTTTTGAAAAGAATTAATTTTGTTGAATTCCGAATTTTAACTAGTTTTTATCGTTTCACCACTTTTAATACTTTGTAGGAATTTTTATTCTAATAAAAAGAAATCCGTACTTTAATAAATATTTTATTTAATTATTTGTATTTTTTAAAAAAAGAATATGTTTTTTTTTTAATTTCTATGATGCAAAATCTTATTTAAAACACATGAGCTTATGAAATTGGATAGATGTAAAATTACTAGATGAAATATTAAATTCTTCCAAACTACTGTGCAACCCTCGTCATTAGAATGGGAAAGCAAAACCTTTCCATGAGAAGAATAGTAAAGCTTTTGAAGCAGAAAATTTCTTAATTTATTCTGGTAGTCGTATAACTATCTATACACGAGAGTGTACATGTATACTACTGTATGATTTTGTTATAATTATTATTAAGTATTTAAAAAAGAAAATTTTACTTCCTAATTTTATATATTTAAATCTGTTATATATATATATATATATATATATATATGATGATAATTATTATTAATTTAAAAAGTAAATTATCCCACTAAGTGTCTTAATCCCGGTGCCCATAACTCCTGTAAAATTAAAATCCATGAAAGGTGGTCATGGGATGGGAAGAAAAGATCAGATCATGCGGCGGCACAGGGTAAGGCCATCACCCACAGGGAGCTGGCAAATCTCAATCCTAGAATCTTGAGCCAGATACTTGTTGAGCTCAATCATATGAGCGCGATGAGTCTTGACGAAATCATCCATAGGTGCATCAGGTGGTGCAGCCACAGATCCATGCCATAGGGTGTTGTCGTACCCAATCAGCCCCCCGATCTTCACTAGCTCAATCACCCTCTTATGATAGTTCAAGTAGTTATCCTTGTCAGCGTCCACGAAAACGAAATCCAAGCTTCCCTTCTTACTTTCCTGCAAAAGTTTCGCCCTCATAACGGAATTACAAACTCACTCTAGCAATGCAACAGTGCAATGCTTTCACATTATAATAATTACACTTTTTCAACATTTTAATCATTATAATTACATTATTATTTCAATTAATCATCAGAAGTTAACCTAACCAATATTCAAAGCATGGATGAAATTTAAGTTGTTGACACATTAATGATGCACGCACATCTTTAAGCAGCTCGTCAAGAAAAGGAAGAGCAGGTCCTTCTCTGAAGTCGATCTTGTGAGCCACACCAGCTTTTTCAATGAAGGGTAAACCCATATCATAGTATTCGCGTTTCACGTCCAAAGCCAAAATCTAAAAAAAATAAAATTACATAAGCTGTAAACTATATATTATATATGTGAAATAAAATTCAGTAGTTTTATGAATTTAAAAGTTTAATTATGCAGAAAGAGAGAACCTTTCCATCAGTGGGAAGAGCCAGGGCAGTGGAAAGAAGAGAGTAACCGGTGTATACACCAATTTCCATTGTGTTCTTGGCATTCATGAGCTTAACAAGCATGCTCAGAAATTGTCCTTCGTCTGGTGGTATAGCCAGGAGGTTCCTGTTTTAACATATATTTGTAATTTGTAAAGTAATTCCATAACATAGAAGAATTCCGAAAAAAAGAACCAGCTCAAAAGTTGTTTGCAAACAGTAAAACAAAGTTTGTAATAATCTTGCCCACGTTGATGTAAACCTACGTTCTACAAACAAACGGAACTATTGGATTCTTTTTGTCTTTTCCTTTTTCCTCGTTGAAAACCCTTGTGTTTCATTCTTAAATCTTTTAAGTATTCAAGTGCGCAATCTATCATTTTTATGTGAGTGTATTATAAGGATTTTCTTCGTGATATGGTGGATTAATGGTCTTAAGTATGAGATAATTTAGATATCAGGTCATGATATGACACTTTCAGAATCATAAAGTAATTTAGGAAGCGAATCATACAAATATACATGTCGTAACAGCAATGACAATTTTGTAGAAACAAAAAATGCCATTACAGCCTTAAAATAGTATGTTCATATATGTATTGATGATGAATAAGAAGAGGTACGACGTTACCAAGGGTGGTTTTTTGTCATCTGTCTGAGCTCCTTGAGGCTTTCATGTTCTCTTGGGTGTACACTGGTGTCAAGTATATACTGCATATATACGTGCATGAGTGTGTGAAATTAAATTATAGTGAGTAAGAAAAAGTGAATGGTGGTATGAGATAAAAGACGAAGTTGTTGAATATACCTGGTAGAGTGCATCGCTCTGAAGGAGGGTCTTGTGAGCTAGATCTTTGTGGCCGAGGGTTTGTTCTTGTTCCTGTGTGACAGCCATAACTATTTTTTGTTGGTCTTGCTTTTGGTATATTCAGAACAATTTTTGGATGAGAAGAATGCTCCGAATCGCTCTCCAATTTATAAAGTGGGGGGTAGGTGTCGCATGTACCCTTTGGTTTCGGTATGCATTGATAATACTTTAAAGATGCGATACCTAACATTATTGCATGTGCGCAATTTTTTCTTGTGTTATACTTTAGTTTATGTGGACGTGTTCAAAACATATAAGACGACTTTTTAAATTAAGATAAATTTATCATGTAAATTATAAGATACGATGATTTTTCATATTAAAATAAATTTAAAACGTATTAATCTCTAATATTTAATGTCAAAGGTTGAGATTATAAAACAGGAATCACATGTTTTTAAAGAAGTTGCCTAATTTTTTCATCAGTCGTATACTTATTAAATATGAATAATTGTGTATGATTCTATCACGATATATATATATATATATATATATATATATATATATATATATATATATATATATATATATATATCTATATATATATATATTTATATAATTTGATATGAAAATTACTGATCTCATTTATATAAAAATATTCATAGACACGTGTACTCAGATTTGATTAATTTATATCAGGTGTCAGATTTATTATATTTGCATTATTCAATAACTTCATAAAAATATGTTTATTCATCTAATTAATAAATTATAATTATCTCTACTATTTGTATTATTTTTGCCATAAATTAATTTAATTCCCTTTGAACACTGATTAAAGAATAAATAAATAGAAAGATTTTATTGATAAAGTAACATTGAAAAAAAAATCTTCACCTCATTGAAACCTCATTAATTTACAAGGTCTAAAATAAACTTAAAAATGAAATCTTTTTATTTACTAACAAAATAATTTATACTAAAATATATAATAATATTGTTTAAAATTTATTTTTTTAATTTTTTTATGTAAAATTATCTATTAAATTATCATAATTAATTTTATTTAACACATTTTCTTTCAATAAATAATGATTAATTTGTTTAATCTTTCCTAAGACATTGTTGATCTTAAACAAATTTCTATTATCTTTAGTTTTGAAAAACTTCATTCGACTCAAGCAACTAATACTATAATTATTAATATTATTTTATAAGTTATATATTCATTTGAAAAGTAGTATATTCTTTTTTTTATATAATTAAGAATATCAATTGATTTATCATTTTTCACTCCTCTAATTTCCTTTAAGAGATATTTAATTATGAAAATAAAAAAAGATTATTTGACATCACACCATGTATGTAATGTTTAACCTTAAAGTATAGATATAAAACAAAGTATATAATCCTCATTATTTTATTTTGACAAAATAAAAAGTGTAATTTTAATTCATCTTCAATTTCAAAATAATTGGTTCACCCACTGTCCAAAAAGATGGTGTCATTTGTCATAAGCAAGTGGCAGTGTTACGCACTACATGGGTACACAAAACAAATCTGAAATTCCTTATACTGCAAAGTCTCGAAGGATCGCAATGTCGATACCATGGGATCTTTTGTACCCATAACAATAATGTCCAACAGTGTGTTAGAAGCACCTCATGGTGACACCTCCAATGACGATAATATTAGGTTCGACATCAAACACAAGAAAAAACACAATAAAAAAAATTCAAAAAAATAACCACGACAGATTCAAAACAAAGTAAAATGTATTTAACCTTGTTTTGGTACTAAATGTAAAACTAATGCGGTAAAAGAAATAAGGACTAACCTTTCGTCATTATCATTATCATGAAAATCCTTTAATATGCTTTTTCGTCTTAAACCCTCACTCTCAACTTTGATAGTATAGGTAAAAGAAAACATATTTGATGATTCAAAGCATAGAGCACATGTGTGAGCTTTGTAGAGTTCTATGTCTATGTCACAATAAATTGTTGTCAATTATATGAGATTACAATATCAAAGTTTATATAACAATTATAAAATTGATTGACAAATGAACTAAATCTATGAAAATAATTGATTATGTGAATATATCATATTATCTTACATGTTACATCTTTAAAAAATTTCCACAAACTTATAATTATCTTTTTTATTTAAATATATTTTTTACTATTATATATAATTGTTCACTGTTCTGGCCATTTCTAAATGTATTTGTGCTTATGATTGTTGTATAAGTTTCTTCATTATATGTAGCGAAATTAAAAAAAAAAGTTTTAAGAAAACTATTATATGGAATAAAATTTATACAAAAATCATAGTATATTCCTCTCTAATTTTAGTTTAATTTTCTTTTAATGATAATAGACTACGATTTATATAAGAATCATAGGCAATTATCTTTCTAATTTTTTATTTTTTAAATGGTAATGAGTTATGATTACTAAAAAAATTAGGCTTAAATATATATTTGGTCCTTTTTTTTTATTCAATTTGGTCTTCATTTTCATTTTGTATTCAATTAGGTTTTCATTTCCGTCAAATTTTTGTCGATTTGGTCCTTTTGACTAATGGTATTTAAATAGTTAACGTTTTTTAACACTACATGTCACGTGTCAGTTCCTGGTTTTTTTTATTTTTAATTTTTTTTTTTAAATTTCAAAAAAATTATACATGTGTCAAGTCATAATTGTGCCATGTTTCAATGCTAGTGTTATGTGTCACTTTGTAATTGTATTATTTCTTTTTGTTTAATTTAATCCCAAAATTCGTTATTTTTTTCAATTCAGTCCTTATATTTGTTATTTTTGTTTAATTTAGTCCCAATTTTGTTAAAATGGAACAATTTAATTTTTAAAATTGACATTATTATTAGTTAATTTTGAAATTCAATTATAAATTATTATATTTAATTATAAATTGAATATAATTCTTAGATTAAATTATTAAATAGAATATAATTATTTAAAATACTATTAAAATATAATTATTAAAATTTTTAAAATATATATTAACATTTGTAAAATTGACATTTAAATCTAAAATATTTAATATTTTTATTACATTTTAGGTATTAAAATCTAAAATATTTTATATTTAAATGTTAATTTACAAATATTAGTTTACTTTTCTAAAATATTTTTGAATATTTAAAATATCTTTAAATATCAATTTTAAAAGTATTTTAGAATATAAATATTAGAAAAAAATATTTAATAATTATATTCTTATAATATTTTAAGATTATATTCTTTTTATCAATTAAATATAAGAATTTTATTCAATTTATAATTAAATTTAATCATTTATAATTGAATTTAAAATATAATTAATAAAAATATCAATTTTAGAAAAAATATTAATATAATTTGTATAAAAGATATTTAAGTTTGGTGTCAATTTGAAATGGACAAAACTAATTTATTTTAATAAAAATTAGGACTCAATTAAATAAAAATAACGGATATAGGGACTAATTTGAACAAAAAAAATACAACCACAAATTGACATGTGACACTAATATTGACACGTGGCACAATTTTTACTTGCACGTGGACAATTTTTTTAAATTAAAAAAATTTTAAAAAAATTAAAGAAACCAGGAGCTCACACTTACATATACTGTTAAAAAATATTAACTATTTAAACACCGTTAATAAAAATGACTAAATTAACAAAAAATTAACGAAAATAAAAATTAAATTAGATAAAAAAAATGAGGATCAAATTAAATAAAAACAACTAAAATAGGATCAAATAAATAGTTAAGTGAAAAAAATTATAATTTATTATTATTTTTGGATAGGAATATATAATATATTATGCTTTTGAGAAACACGTGGTGTATAAAAATGATAGCCTATTAGAAGCGATAAACTACGCTTTTAAACGGGAATTTAAAATGTTTGTTTTATACTACAATAATGGAGCTTGTCATGCGTGTAAAGGTCAACGTATCGAATAAATAATCCAAGCCCAACACCATGGAATCTGGATGTCGAAAGTGAGCAATTTTTCAGTGCACTTTTGATTCCTTCTCTTTTTTCAAAATAATGATTGGACACTTTACTCAATAAATAGGAATGCGCCAGAAGATTAAATTTAGTAGAATAGAAATATCATATCAGATATCCAATTATTATAATTAATAATGATACACACACACACACACATATATATATATATATATATATATATATATATTACCATATTCTTAAAAACAAAAAAAATTAGTTTTGTTTAAGTCATGAATCTTACTATCAAAATACAAATTTTAGTAATTAAACTAATTTTGAAGTTATAAGATTTAAGTATAAATAGAAAAGTATAAAGAGTTTTTATACAAGTTTATTATTAAAATAACATGTATAAAGATATAGTTTGAAATTATTTAAAACGAAGATGACATGATAGTATTAATTTAAAATGGAACAAAAGTTTTTGAAATTCTTATTACATCGTTGTATTATAGATGGTATTATTTGTACGAAATTAGATAGATTTAAACAATTAAAATAATGATAATAATAATCCGAAATCACATACAAAGACCCATTATATTTGGAGTAACAAAATTATTTTTTACCATTTTATAATTAAGAATATGCATTCAACATTTTTTTTAAAATTTATCAAAAGCTAAGTTTTAATATATAATTATTTTTTTTGAGTATTTAATACATTTTTTCTTCAAATTATATTTTAATCTATTAAAACATCTAACTTCATTAGTTCTACTTCTACATATTCGAAAATTTAAAATACGCATCACAATATTTGAAAAATTACAAAATGATATATATGTTAAAGTTCTTACTTTATTTTTGCAGTAATACCATAACACTGTGAGGTGAAAAATATATTATTTATTATAATAAAAAGCAAGTTATAATAAAATAAAGTAAAAAAATTAAAATATGCTAAAATTACTTAAAAAATAATATAATATTGAAAATAAAATATAAATAAATATTTTTTTACTATCTTAAACCAAAAACGTATAACTTATTACATATTTGATCTTAAAAAATTATTAAATATTAAAAAAAAAAAAGCAATCATATAACTTAAAAATGTAGCCCATTATTAAAATCTTTATTGCACAACTGTTCCAAACTTACATGTTCATGTTCCATGTTGCTCGATCTATTTGTGTCGTTTCCGCAGATGACAAGAAACAAGCATAGACACACCCAAACAACCTAATCCGGATTCTGTAATCTTCACGCTACTTATTTAAGTAATGAATGGGCAGAGAAAAAATAAATGATCAGATGATGCGGCGGCACAGGGTAATCCCATCACCCACGGAGAGCTGGCAAATCTCGATCCTTGAATCTTGTGCCAGGTACTTGTTCAGCTCCAACACATAGATGCGAAGAGGCTTAACGTAATCCATCAACGGTGCATCAGGAGGCGCGGCCACAGATCCAGCCCATAGGGTGTTGTCGTATCCGATCAGACCTCCCACTTTCACCAGATCAATTACTCTCTTGTGATAGTTCAAGTAATTGTTCTTATCAGCATCAACGAAAACGAAATCGAACGTTCCCTTCTTATTCTCCTGCATAATTGACACGGTTGATTTAACTATCAAGGATAGACTAATTCATGAAACCAAAACAGTTCCTTCTTCTTTCTTTTTTTTTTCTTTTTCTAAATTAATATACAAATTGAGATGGTGTGAAACAGTGCACGCACATCTTTAAGCAGCTCGTCAAGAAAAGGAAGAGCAGGTCCCTCTCTGAAGTCGATCTTGTGAGCCACACCAGCTTTTTCAATGATGGGCAAACCCAATTCATAGTATTCGCGGTTCACGTCCAAAGCCAAGATCTAACACAAATAAAAGAACATAAGCTCGAAATTATATATTATGTGAAATAAAACTCACTACTTTGTTGATGATGGGTATAAACTAAAGTTGAATCATGCAGAAAGAGAGAACCTTTCCATCAGAGGGAAGAGCGAGGGCACTGGAGAGAAGAGAATAACCAGTGTATACACCAATTTCCAAGGTGTTCTTGGCATTAATGAGCTTAATAAGCATGCTCAGAAGTTGGCCTTCGTCTGGTGGTGTAGCCATGATGTTCCTGGTTTTAAATATCATCAGTAAACTATTGAAGAAGTTTATCCCAAGAATTTGGAACAAGCATAGTTTGTTTTAGACAGTGCATATCTTTTATTAGGAAATACAAAATGAGAATGATTTTACCGAGGGTGTTTTTCTGTCATCTCGCGGAGCTCCTTCAAGCACTCGTGCTCTCTTGGATAAACACTGGTTTCAAGTATGTACTGCAATAGTAAATATGTTGGTTTCGAGCGAAAATATGGTTACGATTTGAAAGAGAGAATGAAAGAGTTGCTGAATTGACCTGATAGAGTGCATCGCTCTGAAGGAGTGTCTTATGAGAGAGATTTTTGATGCCGAAGAGATGACTTTTGGGTTCATCGTCATTAGCCATGTCTGTGCTGAATCTCTTGCTAGCTCAAGCTCAAGCTTCCTTCACCGTTGTTCTTATTAGTAGGAAAGTTTCTTCTCTTTGGACAAGTGGTAGTATACTACTATACCTACCCATGTTCTGCACGTTTTAGCAAATCAAGAAAAAAAATATTTTATTTCAAATCACCTTTGTCTTTGTTTTTATTAATTATTATGGTATTTATATTTTAGAAAATGATTCTTTCACTACTTTCACAACTTCCTTTTCTAATATTAGTTGTCATTTCTTAAATGATTTTCTATTTTTTCTTTTTTTTTATTTATTTTTAATATTCAAAAACTACTTAAAAAATAACATTTTATTTTATAAAAAAAAATTATCAAAATTTAATAATAAAAAAAATATGATTGTCCTTATATTTTTTGTCCTCAGACGGGCTACTGGGGGACAACCAATAATGTCTCCCATGGACGGAATTTATTTGACACTGATGTGGTTCGCATTTTATTTTCATGTTTATTTATAATTCATATTATTCATTAATCTTGTCACTCTCCCGCTCTGCCTATGATCGGGACCTTTAGGTAAAAAGTCCGTCAAATCAAACGTCAAAGTATTTTTTTTCTTATTTGAAATAAAAATGTCTGAAACTTTTTATACTTACGTTGTTATATATGCATATTTATAATTTTTATTGAAAAATAAGATTATTTAAAATATAAATTCGAACAAAAATTTGACTTTAAAATATATTATAATAAAATATTATATCAGTCTTTCTAAGAAATGAATTTAAATAAGTTGTAGTGATATAAGTTTGAATAAAATGAAATTCCTTAAAAATAAAATTAATTTTCTACCTATAAATAGAAAAACATAAATTAGTCTATTATCACATGAATGAATATTTATCTATAACTATATATAAAATATAACTATATATAAAGGGGATTTCCTCTTTTGTGTCCACATTTCATAATTCCAACTTTACCCTTTATAATTTAATTATTTATTAAATTTTAAAAAATTAACGGTTACTTTTACAAGTTTTTATAAAATTATTTACTTATCTCCTTTTTCTTTTTTTCTCTTACTATTCATCAACAGTTATTTTTCTCATATTTTCTCCATACATTTTACTTTATTTTTTATAAATATATTTTTATTTTGTTTATTAACTTAATCACATTACAATATCATCAATTATTAATATAATTCAAAAAATACGTACACACAGGCACGATAGCGCCTGTGTTTACACTAGTTTGAAATAAAAAATATCTGAAACTTTTTTATACTTACGTTATATATGCATATTTATAATTTTTATTGAAAAATAAGATTATTTAAAATATAAATTTGAACAAAAATTTGACTTTAAAATATATTATAATAGAATATTATATCAGAAGAAATGAATTTAAATAAATTGTAGTGATATAAGTTTGAATAAAATTAAATTCCTTAAAAATAAAATTAATTTTCTACCTATAAATAGAAAAACATAAATTAGTCTATTATCACATGAATGAATATTTATGACTTAAATATAATACTATTCATATTAGTCTATTATTTCATGAGTGATTAAAATACTTATATTCATTTACCCATAAATATCTATAAAATACATTTGTTTGATATTCAATAACTTTGTTAGTTCCTCTCCTAAATATCAATCTAATATTACTTTAGTTTTTCTAGTATTTAATAATTCACTTTATAGATTGTGAACAAGCCTTTTTGGGATTAGTCATATAACAATACTCGTTATATGTGTAGTATCTAATTTAGTATAAATCATTTTCATCTTCATTGAAGGTACTCAGAGAAAAATTCTTCTTCCTCTTTCATTTCATTGAAGTGACAATTTGCAAATACTTGAAATGGGTTGCAAAAAGTGTACTAATTGGTTTTGCATTGTTCATTTCAAATTTCTCTAGATGTTTTTTAATATAGTTTTTTTTTTTTGAGATAAACACAATGCAATAGTTTTTTTTTATCATGAATTATCTCCATATGAAGAATTCTTCTTTCATGTACTTTATATCAAATTCACCCTCTTTATATATTCATTTGAGTTTATTATGGCAAAAAATATTATGAAACGCATCCCTACAAAATTAAAATTTATTGAACAACTATAAAACTAGCAATTAGTCCCACACCCAGACTCAAACCCACAAATTCAATAACCATTAAACATTTTGCATATAAATAGGGAATGAACACATATGGTTCCACAAAAAAGTCTGAGCAAGTACACATGATGGATGGTACAAGAAGAAGTTACCTAAACACTATGAATTTAATTATAAATTGATGTTGGTGTTCTATTATTTACAGACAATAAATTCAACAGTAGAGATTAAAAAGAAAACAATTTTAAAATATCATGTATCTAAAAAGATAAAAATTATTTACAAAACTAAAACAAAATAGCACAAGAGAAAGGAAGAATTATATTTTATGAGTGGTATATTAAAAAATGAAAAACACGGGGAAAATAAAATTAAAAATTGATTAAGAAAATGAATTATAGAATAATATTAATTGATTATTCAAAAGTATTGAAAAAAAAAACGCATAATCAATTAAGAATATTATCATCTTTACTCCTAAGACTCACCCTATTAATAAAGAAATAAGATAATAAGATAAAAAAAAAAAAACAAGAAATACAAAAATATATGAAACCCCAAAACTGATCGTGGTTTAGTGACAAAAAAAAAATACTACGTAAAAATTTGTACAACACATAAATTATCCTTTCCTGCCCTTTGATCAAAGTACACTCATACTTTAAAAGCAAAAATTTAACATAAACTTCACAATACTCTATTACAAAAGTATAAGAGAAGTCAAATACAAACCTAAAATATTTTTGACTGGAATAAGAAATACCATGGACTTAAAGTCATTATATAATCATTAAGACTCACTTTCTAACTTATCCTAGACGATGTGAAACTTTCTAAAACATATCATTCTTATCAGCAAAAAAAACATTATTTTTGTTAAATTATGTCTATTTTAATTTCAATCTATTAAATATATAGTACATTATATGTTGAGTATAAAAAAATTGCATAATTAATTTAAATAATTAAAATTAGTTCAAATATAGATAATGATGATAAATTCAAATTTAATAGCCCAAATAAATGAAACTTGAGAAACATGTTAATATACAAAACTTTAAACAATTAACCAATTATATGTTGTAAAATATAAAATTAATAATTAATTGATGATGGCATGTGTACAAACAAAAATAGACATTTTCATGTATTCTAATATTTCATAAAGATTAACAGAATATTTAATGTAAGGGCTAAGAGTATGCTCAGAGTGGAAATAAAGATATCAATATATGCATACAAAATTATTTTTGTGAAATTTATTGAGATCTTGATTATTGGATACAACTTATGGAATCTTTTCTCTATGATTAGAAAGTTATATCAACCAACCAATAAATAAATTATGTCAGACGACATAAAAGTAGTGGGTCTTCCGCTTTTCTACTTTTTTTGTTCTAAAATCTTTGCGTCCACCTCACATTTTCTTATCAATTATCTCGTGGGAATCTCCACCACTAATCAAGGAAGGTTCTATTCTAGTGCATTCACCTTATCATTAAACATTTTGTCCCACTTTTTTAAATATATTTATAATTGAGTAATGTATGCAAACTTTGTTAAATAATAATTAAAAGATAAATATGTTTTAATATTTTAGACACCAACTTTATCAATATTAAAACATGCTTTTAAATCACGAAAGTAAAAAAAAAATTACTAAAAAGTTTATGCTTTCTGGACTTTTTTTTTACATATTGATAACTAGTATTTGATATTTTTAGTATACATCGTAAATGTTTATATTTTACATATTATTATTGAACTCCTAAAATATTATGTGTAACATCGAATTAACATGATTACATTACTAATTAGACTATTATAGATTTGAGTATTAAGCATTAATATAGTTTATATTTACAATCATCTAAGTTTTTCAAAATATATAATGAACTACTTTTCAAAATATAAAACTAATCCAACAACCGGAGGATTATACAAAATATAACCATACAAATAGAGTTAGACACAAATCACATTAGCAACTCATTATTTACCGCTAATTCTACTTGCACGATCATTTATTCATGTATAATACAATTATAGTAGGTGGATAAAACACAAAAACCAATAAAAAATTAGATAAGATGGTATCATTTGTAATGCAATTATCATCGCATAACAAAATATAATCACCATTACAACATTTTGTAGTTTATTTCACACTAAATTAGACAACAACTAAATAAATGTGACATAAACATATAATAAACAACATTTTTATAAATGTTGTATAAATATCATGAAAATCCGTGATTATATAATTGTTGCTTTAAACTATGTGGACAAAACTAGAAAAAATGTGGTCTAAAAATATATGTGAAGTCTAAAATCAACTTGAAAAATGATTGTCTATTGTGAAGATTTTAAGCAACGGTTTTAAAAGTATTTTCATACTAAAAACATTGTCTTTTACCTATAGCTACACTCACTTATAACACGCCTAAAAAATTGTAGTCTAATTTTTAGACCACGGTTTTTATAATTTAAATCACAATTTTATGTCGTTGTCTAAAGTGTTTTTTGTTGTGCACAACTCTCATAGCTCACAAGACTTAAGCACTTTACTCTACTTTTGGAAGACATGTATATTAAATAGACCCATAAATTGTGCACATATAATACTATCTCACTCTCCAAGGAACATGATCTCACACAACAATAAACTAAGAGTAATGTCTCCCTCAAGTATGAACAAGTGAATTTCTTATACCTTTGTTATTCAACCTTGTTTCATATCGAAGCACCAAATTCTATGAACATTTTCTAACTCTCACAACTAGATATTTTTCTCTATGTGAATTGGATACTAGTAGAGATAGGATAATCTCAACAAATCACAATTCAATACACCTTAAACACAACTTAGTATAATACTCCCTTCCTTAGAAGTCATACCCTCGTCATCCATTCAATTCATATATCACATTTCAATGAATTAAGAAACTAGAAGCATTTTTTTTGTCCAACTTGATCTATCCCAAAATGAACATTATAGCTAATCTATTCTCATCGAAACAATAATCACAAATTCATACAATAATAATTTTCTAACTTCCCTTACTTCAAAAACAAATTTCACACACCACAATTGTTTGATGTCATTCAACTCAACACTCACAAGTAACTCTAACTACATAAATAAAACACATATCAATAATCTGACACACTCTTATGACAAAAAAGAGAGAGTAGAGATTCAAATTGAGCTACCTAATGCCACATGCATCCTCACAATGTCCACATTCAACCTATCGTAACATAAACTCAAGAAAAAGAGCAGAAAGAAAACTTATTCTAATCACAAATCTGACCGGATAAAATGTTACTTTCAACACTAGGAGTCCTATGATGAGTTTAAATCTTCAAAGAGATGAAGATAAGGTTATAAACTCTTAGAAATGACAGAGAGAGATTTAGAGAAAATAATTATAGAGAGATGGTCATTTTTATAAAATGAACCCGTATAATACTAACTCTATTTATATTTAAAATTTTTAATAATAAAATATTTTAGTATTATTTATAAAACAATCTTAAAACAATTTTTTAAATCATCACACTATTTCAATAAATTATTTTTTAACATATGTATTTCTATTTATCTTTAATTATTTTTTAAAATAAAAATAATAAAAAGAAATGATCTAAATACTAAAGTTAATTATCCAGTTCTCATGATTTCATCATAACTAATAGTATAAAACATTATAAAACACCCACACTTTTTTAACATCTTTTTATAGTACAAATCATTTTTTTATAGTATAAATCACAACACAACTTCTTATGATGTAAAAAAAATGAAATTATGTCCAATGCCCACAACTTCATTGAAGAACGTGTGACTATGGGACACAACTTCACTTTTTTTGCATATGTCATCACCACAGCTGATGAATGCATATTTTTGTCCTCATTTAATGTTTAATTTTGAATTTATTTATTAAAACATTAATTTAATAGTGATTTTTTATAATTAAGTTTTTTGAGCTTGTGAGATGAAAAAGTCTTAAAAAGTACTTTTTAATTACATAAATTATTTTTAAATATTCTAATATTTGTTCATGCAGTTGAAGTTAAGATTAAGTTCATTTAAGATATAAAAATAAATTGATCAAAGTTACATAACGCCTTCAAATAAGGCCAAAATCAACAAGTTCTGGAAACTTATGTTTTACACCCCCTAATTTATTAATACACTCCCCTTTTCAAAATGGGTCATCCAATAACCTATTATATGCACCCATAATATTTTTTATTTTGGTATAATTATTGATTTAGTTCTCTAATTTTTTGGTTTCGTTCATTTTGATCCCTTAATATTTTTTTGTTGCTTTAATTGAATCTTTCAATTATTTATAAAGGTTCAAGTTGGTCTTTCTCGTTAAATATATAAACGGTCACATGTTAGGTTGCCACGTGGTAGTAGTAATAGTGGTTGTTTTCAATTTAGTCTTTTATTTAAATTTTTTATTCAATTTAGTCCGTCTATTATGTAAAACGATACAATTTTGTCTTCTCATATTTGAGATCAATAATTAAGTTTAATTATAAGCTATGTATACATGTCAAAATAATTTTTTAAAATTTATACATCAAATCACTTTACCTAAATACTTAAATTATTTTATTTTTTACATTCTTACACTTGTAATTTTTTATATTTGAAATTTTTTACACTTATAAAGAAAATTTTTGAATATTTAGTTGTAGCGATTTGATGTATAAATTCTAAAAAATTATTTTAACATGCATATATAAATTGTAATTAAATTAATTTACTAATTTGATTTCAAATTGGGTAGGACAAATTTGGATTGTTTGTATTGAATCAAAAATTTAGATAAAACCAAATTGAAAACAATCACTACCGCTGTAACTACAATAACCAACCACGTGACACTGACACGTAATACAACAATGACTTTTGATCCGTGATTGTTTATATAATTTTTAAAAACAATAAATTTTAAAAATCAAAATTTTTAAATAAAAAATAATAAAAAAATCAAAATGAACCAAATAAAAAATAATAGAATATTCAAAATGAACAAAAAAAAAAACTAAATAATTATATCTTTTATTTTCACCTCTCCTACTGCTCAGTATTTCAAGTTAAACACATCATGTCATCATGTATGTGATAATCCACCATCTTCAAATATATCCAATCATAGGTTAACACGTCACAACACCTAATTCACAATCTTATCTTATGCTGTCACATCATCTTTTTTTAACCTTCAACCTTCCATCCTTTTCCCTCAAACCAGAAACTTTAGGCAGCACCTGCACCATTGACGAACACCACCGTCGGCCACCACATCATGACGGTGCAGCATGCTCCTCTCACGTCAACCACTTGCAATCACGCTGCCATGACCATCTCATCAATCCCAAACCCTCAACGCTGCCAGCATCTGCGTCCACCCGCGTCTTCACGTCTCCATCACGCTGCCACCAGGCACACGAAGATGCGAAGCAAATCGGAACCATTGGAGCAGAACGAAGCCACCTGCACTTTGAACCTAAATCGCACACCACAAAATTCGTGAAGCAGATCGGAACGTTAAACCATCGCGAATCAAGCCAAAACGCAGTAACCATTATCGCCGCGCTTAAACGAGAAACCGCAGCGCACATCTCCAACGCACCAGGTCCGTGCCTCGATCACCAACAGGTCAGGTCGACGCCGCCACGCGAAACTCTCCTGACATTGCAGTCCTTGCCGCGACGACAACCCTAAAGTGTAGAACAAGGAAACCTTAATTATGAGACGGAAGAGGAGCTGCCACATGGCAGTCTCCCATTGGACAGCCAAAGCATCAATGTTAAATGGTCAAACAAGCATGGGATCGGATTGGAAAAATTGGTTAAAAATGATTATTTATAAGATATTTTAAATAATTAATTTAATTATATTTTAAAATATCAATAAAAATATCTGTCAAATACTTTTAAAATTAATAAAAAGTATTAATTATTTGAAAGATATTACATAAAAATAAAACATTTCAACAAGGGACAAATTAAATATAAGTCCAATATAATCTTATATAAAGAGACAAGGAAAAATCACAAAAACGAAAATTCAGAACATCACAGTTTATTCTCATGGTCTGCGACAGTGTTTAACTGTTAAAATTAATTTACAATTTTAATTATCATAAATATTACTATTTTATGTAATATGATAAATACATCTATATATATTCCTCACTTTTCTTTTTTCTTTTTACCTATTTTCCTTTTTATGACATTTTTTTCAATAATTCCATTTAATTTGATTTTTTTTTCATATTTTGTTTAATATTTAGTATTTAAATTTTGTTTACAATATTACTTTGCTTACTTTTAAGTGTTGAAGTAATAAAAAAAAATTAAATCAGAAGTTTTAAAGTACATTTAACATTTGTTACAAGAATTTAATTTAGTGACATAATTTAAAAAAAAAATTATTAAAGTCTTAAATATGTTTTTACTCCTATAATATTTGATGATATTCCTTCTTTTGATTCTCCTATTCAAAGTTTTCACATTTTAATCCTTACCTATGTAAGTACTTTGCAACATGCAGCAGTAGATTTTAATGGAGGTAGGGAGGGACTGGCCTCCCAAAATTTTATTTTATTTTTAAATTTATAATATATATATATATATATATATTTAAAATTTATTAATTGTAGGTAGTATATTTTAGAAATTGATGAAAATTAAATTGTGTAATTTTCCATTTTTTTTATAAAACACAATATTCAGTGTTAATAGATAATAAAACATAAAATTAAATATAATAAAGAATAAAATTATTTAGGTTTAATTTTTTTATCTCTCTTTTTGTTAAAAATTGATCTTACAATAATGTTAATTACACAAACAAAGCAAACCATCCATATTAAGAGTTTCAATTTTAATAAAAAAAGTCATTGATCTGTTTTAAAAATTTTAACAAAATTTATTGTAAAAGATTAAATTGTATAAATTTTTCAATAATTGAGATCAAATTGAAACTAAAAAGACTATAAGACCAATTTAACATTTTTAAACCAAAACATGAATAAAAGAGTAATTAAACCAAATATTTTTTAAGATAACTTTTTTTTTCTCATTATCTTTTTAGTTATTCACAAATTGTAATAATTTCTCACTCTAATCTTGTAATCATTTCTTACTTTCATATATTTTCTTTCTGTTCTTGAAGAAAAAATATAGTTAGAAACAAACTCATTATTTTTGCTCTCATTTTTCATTTATCGCATCATTTTTTGTCTCTTGTCTCAATAATGAAAAACATTATGTTTTATCTCATGAGCTTTTTTGTATATTCATTTTTTTATGAATATAGAAGAAAAATAAATAATGTATTATGTGTTTTTTCATAACCAATTTTTAATCATGACTTGATTATAATATATTTTTCTTTTAATAATTATGTGTCTCAATTATAAAAAAAAATACTATAATAAATTATTTTTTAATGTTATTTACAAAAGAAGATTATATTGATAAAGAATAAAAGAATAAATTTATTTTTTAAAAGTGATAAAAAGAAACTATTGATGAAAAGAAGATAAATTCTATTTCTTCACATATTTCAAAACATTAGACTAATTATCGATTCAGTTAGAGAATTCATTTCTTAAAATATTATACTAATTATCGAATTTAATAATCTCAAAATTATATTATTTTGATTCCTCCAGTATATTTTTGTCAAGATCCGCCGGCAACATGAATATCTTTTACTTCATTTCCGCATTTTAAAATCTATAAGTACAATAATTTGATGCCAACCAAAATATTTTTATTAAAATCAAACCATGTTGTGTTCGGTCATAGTATTTTTCCATTGCAAATGTTATCGTTAAGATGTCATTGAAGAGTAAAATGATATTGCTAATAATAAGTGTTGAATGAAACTCGTCTAGCACACTTTGAATGAATTGTCACTTCAACTTTGACGAAGAAAAAATCATATAAAAGATGAATATCATGAACTTCTTAGAGGTTCAACGTCCAAACGGGTAAAGCTCATGTTTTTTGTTTCTTAAAAAATATTCAAACAAAAAATTTAATATTAATTCTCTATTAAATTAATTATAAAATTATGTTTCTAAATAAAATTTAATTAAAATATTATGAATGATAGTTAATTTTGTGGGTATTAAAGTGATATTTGATGAACGAATAATTCTTTCCAATAAAATATAATTTTGTCTTGGAAGAATAGATTGATTAGATATTTATATTTTCTTTCTTAAGTTTGTCAAAATCAAGATTTAAATCATAAAATAGTAACATGTTAGATTATAGTATTTACGAGTTAGATACATAGTGGCAAGATTGTCAAACAAAATTGTAGAGTTATGTAAATCATCTTTTTTTTCTTTAAATTTTTTGTTGGACTACCTGTTCATATTCTTTGACGATAATTAAATTTACATCGTTATATGTCTTCTCAGTCACATAACTACTTTTTACCCAATTAAATTAAATATTAATACAATTAAAATTAATTTCTTAATAAAAAATTAATACAATTAAAATTCAGTTGCAATACACCATAACACTTTTTAATTAAAATTTAATAGAATTATAATTTTTCAATTTTGCACTCACAATTTTGTATAGACTCAAAGGATAATAATGTTTAGTATTTATTAATTATAACGTTAGTATTTGTTTAGTATTTATTAATTATAATGTTAGTAGTGTTTAATATTTATTAATTATAACATTAGTAGTGTTTAATATTTATTAATTATAACATTAGTAGTGTTTAATATTTATTAATTATGACATTAGTATTTATTACTTCTTGTATTTATTAATTATAACGTTACTGTTTATTATTTCTTGTATAAAAAAATTATATTCATGTTATTTATGAAGACCGATAAAAAATTCTTGTTTTTATTTATTTTCTCTCTATTATTTTATTTTTAATTCTTTTCATATTTTTTTTATATTTTATTACATTATTTATTTTTATATATGTTATTTAAAATTTCAAAAGATAAAATTGGATTAATTTCTATTTCTTATAAAATCGAATAATTATATATATATATATATATATATATATATATATATATATATATATATATATATATATATATATATATATTATAAAATGTGAAATTTTTGAATATATGAAGCCATTACAATCTTACTCATAATCGAATCTGGGTTCTTTGCTGAGTTTTTTTGTATTGTCCTCTACTAAGCTTTAAAAACACACTATTTTGGTACTTTAAAGAGAATTTTAATACATTTTAAAATTTTAATTTTAAAATTAATGGCCATCAATGTATTTTAAAGATATAGCAGAAGAACAACAATAAAAAACCAAAAAATCAGTAGAAAATCCAAACTTCTCATAATCTTGGTTTTAACTACTCATTCTAATAAATTTTGATTTTTATCTTATTTTCCCTCTCTATGACTTCTCATTTATTGGTTCTACTCCTTGACTCATTGGCTCCTTGCTCTCTTCTTGAACATTGCTTCTTAATTCACTTTGACACATTAGTCAATATCTATTAGTTGACTCGCATTCCTTATATGTTGTGCATGTATCTCATTATCTCTATTTCAAGTTGTAGAATGAACTAATTGATATTTCTTCATTTTCAGTACGATAATATTGTATCAACTAAAAGGCTAAAATTCAAAAATTAAAACTTGTTGTACCTTTATTTACTTACTTTAGCTGCTTGGGCCTTAAGTCAACTTTAGTTGTAGGTTCCTTTATCAAATTATAATTGTCTTTTCTATTTAAAAAGTGTTCATTCAATAATTTTAAATTTATTATAATGATAGTTTTTATTGTATAAATAAGCTATATATATATATATTGATCTACAAAATAACATTTTTTAATTGTTTTTTAATGATTAATCTCAAAATAAACTACGAAAGTTGATGAAAAAGTTAAAATTTGCAAATTAAATTTAAGCACTTACTAAAGAATTAGAAAAGTATATATGCATTATTGAAGCTATTGAACAATTAAAATATCTTCATTCATTTTTAAAAAAGTACATAGAAAATAAATTTGAAAATGGGTTGATTTATACCAAGAAAATTGGGTTTGAAATGGTTATATAGTCTAAGTTTTGTGAAAAAAACGTATTAGTTTTAGAAATAAACAATTTGATGAGAATGTTAAGAATGAAATTGTATAGTCTCTTCCATAATCATATAAAATTGACTATTTTTTGTACATTGTAGATAAAACAATTACCACTCTTCAAAATAGATTTGAACAATTTAAAATATCTGAAGATATTTTTGATTTTTGATTTAGTATTAAGAAATTGAAGTCGCTAGATTGTATAGTATTGAAAGAAAAAAGGCTTGAACCTTGCAAAATTCTCTAAACATGATAATTTGTTAGATCTAGATGGATTGAATTTACTTTGATAATTAAATATCTTAAAAGAAATTATAGGATTAGAAAATGATAAATTAATCAACATTGTATTATCAAGAATGAACAATATCTCAACAAAAATTAAACATATTAGTTTTATTGTTTATTGCAAATAAATATTAAATAAAATTAATTACAATATTTTAACCCACTTTTTTGACTCACTTTTAACCTACCACTCTCATCACCCTTAAATTATCTATTTTGATTTTTTTTAGTGATGTGATATCAGTGGCGGAGCTCTTTAGGAGCTGGCGGGGGCCACGGCCCCCCCAATTTTTTTTCAATTTTTTAAAATTATTTGTTTAATTTTTTTAAAATTATGTATATTATTAAATTTTTTAAATTATGTCTATATTTTTAAATTAGGTAATAATATATTAAAAAATTAATAAAAGTTAAGTTAGATATTTTTTTTAAAGTATAATATTTAATGTTAATAAATAGTAAAATATAAAATCAAATATAATAATAAAAATTATTAAGATAATTTTCATTTTCTCTTTTCATTGTTTACTAAGTTTTTTATATGTTGTACTTATCTCTCATTTTTATCTAACTTTTTGTTACCGAAGAAAAAAAAATAAGTTAAACAAAAACTCATTATTTTTATCCTCATTTTTTAATCTTTTCTTCCATCTTTAAAAAAAAAAGAAGATAACTTTATCTTGTCTAACTTGGTAATGAAATACCTGTTTAATATTTAGTATTAATTTTTATCTTATGACATTTTGTATATTATTTATTTTTTATGAATATAGAAAAGTAAGTAATGTATTATGTGATTTTTTCTAGACAATTTTTAAGTGAATTTGATTATCATAATTTTTTGTAGTAGTTATGTCTCTTAATGTTTGATTAGATTATGATAAAGAAGAAGTTAATATTAAATTTGTTTTTAAAATATGTATATTGATGAAAAATAAAAGAATAAATTCATTTTTTTAAATTGATAAAAGAAAAGTGAAGATCAAAACAGGACAATATCGTTACTCATTGCATAACAATGAAATGGAATGCTTGTGATGACTTTT
>Ga0214542_1000705_pt1 | contig 63150 bp, 26 predicted proteins | sample CNSS1metaG_FD_160096 | JGI IMG/M metagenome (GOLD analysis project Ga0214542, IMG submission 160096) | Root nodule microbial communities from cowpea collected in UCLA plant growth center, Los Angeles, California, USA - CNSS1 | ecosystem: Host-associated > Plants > Roots > Nodule | place: USA...
AAATAACATTGATTGAGAATATGAAACTATAAAGTTTTAATTCAAAAAAAAAAAATATATATATATATATATTTACTGTCCCAAAAGTAAAAAAATACAAAAACACTTCGATACATGTTGTTTTGAGCAATTAAAAACACTTAGTAAGGTGTATTTATTAAACACTTCAATAACAAGTTTTTATTTAATTTAACACTGCTTAACAGCTTGTTGCCAGAAACCTTCAAGAAATTAAAACGCAAAAACAGTTAGCCAGCAATTAGGACTTCCAGTACTACCACTCTATCTAAACTGGTCTCCTTCAACCATTTTAGGTTATAAGTTACACTTTTCCAGCAATCATCGCCTACCATTATGAATGAAGCAACCAAGCAAAGGGTAAGGCAATCCCCTCTCTCAACGTTCCTAAATCAATCCCTCACTTTTACAATCACCCTTTTTCATTGTATAAAAACCACAGAACAAACTTACACAAAAAAGAATCTGTATCAAATATCTAGCCAATTTTAGACAAAAAAAAAAATATACGTAAATATATGTGTGTGTATAAGTCAAAAGGTTGTTCCCCACTTATAATAGAACATTATGAGTGATCTGATCAACATACTAGGATGTAACTCAATCTCAAAAGTTAGCTCGTGAGGTGAAGTTTGTCTATTACATAAACTATTTTGGTCGTCTCAGTATATCATGAGTAAACAATCTCCATTAGAAGGCAACAAATTGCAAGTGAGAACAAAAATGCACTGTCATCCAAGAAAAAGCCAGCCAGATGGAGGTTGTCACCACATACAAAAGTGACTATTGCCAAATTGCTCATATAAATACCAAGAATTTGACAATAACTGAGTTTGACAATAAGCAGCAACAGGATGAAAGATATGAAATTTACCACGTAACTCTTCACAGATTCAAAACAGACCCAGAATTTGAAGAATAGATGTTGGTCTGTAAAAGTTAGTGGGTATTTCAAATGTTGAAACACAATTCATGAGGAATTGAGTACCCTCAAGATGACTCTCTCCTCCTTCAGTTTCCATGAGCAACATCTACAAGATTTGGAACGTATCCATTCAATCTTAACAGAGTCGTCAATCCCTTCAATGTCCAATATATACTCTCAGTCTCAGGATGTCTCTCATCCAAGGAATAAAATTCCACCACACTATCATTGCACCCAATAACACTACATCCCGGTAATTTCTTGAACCCGGTATCTCTCATTGCAATCTTCAACCGAGCAACATCCTCCAATCTTCCAAGATCCTTGTATATGTTTGAAAGCATGACAAAGTTTGCAGGGTTGTTGGGTTCAAGTTCAATGAGATGCTCAAGTGCCACTTCTGCTATCTCCACATTCTTGTACATCCTACAAGCCCCAAGCAGTGCCGCCCATATAACCGCATCTGGTTTCATTGGCATCTTCCTCACGAAATCCACAACCTGATCTATAAGACCAGCTCTTCCCAACAAATCCACCATACATCCATAATGTTCAATCTGAGGCACAATTGAGTAATTATCAACCATTGATTGGAAATGCAGAAACCCATCTCTCACTAACCCTATATGCGTACAAGCAGACAAAATCCCAACAAATGTAACACCATCTGGCTTCTCTCCCGCGCTCTTCATCCGCTCAAACAAACTTAAAGCATAAGCTGCATGACCGTGCATGGCAAGGCCATTAATTATGGTGTTCCAGGTTATTATATCCTTCACATCCAACCAATTAAACACATCAAGTGCTTTCTCTATAACCCCACATTTTGCATACATGTCTATCAGAGCATTTCCAACAAACAAGTTGCCCTTATACCCAATACTCTCTGCATAAACATGCACCCACTTACCCATCTCAAGGTCCCCCAATCTGGAACAAGCAGACAACACTGCCACAATTGTGTAATCATTGGGGACGACCACAACATCACCACCTTCCCCTTCTTGTTTTGGTAACATCAACATCCGTTTAAAAGACTCCAAAGCTTCATTAAAGAGACCATTCCGAACGTACCCTCCAATTAACCCGTTCCAAGAATAAACATTTCTCTCAGGCATTTCATCAAACAGCTTCTCGAACAATTCCACCTCACTGTTACAGGCATAACCGCTCAAGACGGTGTTCCACGACATCACATCACGGTTCGGCATTTTATCAAACAACGCTCTTGCAGCTACCATGTCCCCCAATTCGATGTACCCTGATACGACAACATTCCACAACACCACATCACGTGACGGTGCCAGGTCAAAAAGACGTCTGGCAGAAGCCATGTCACGACACGCAACATGAGCCGTGATGATCGCAGTCCAAGCGAAGACATTCTTTTCACACATTTCACCAAACACCTTGTTAGCATCCTCAACGAACACCTCCCCTCTCGCGGAGTACATGTGAATCAATGCGGTTCCCACAAATGCGTTCGACTTAAAACCGCGTTTGGCCACCACGCAGTGAACCTGCTCTCCTTCTCTAACTGCGTTCATCTGAGCACACGACTTCACCACCATTGGGAAAGTGAAGCAATTCGGCGAAGCACCGGCACGGTGCATTTGTGCAAACAAAACAACGACTTCAAAGGGACACTCCAATCGAGCAAAGCCTCGAAACATGGCATTCCACGTGGCGCCGTTTGGTTGCACCGTTGTGTCGAACACTCTTCGTGCGTCATCAATTCTACCGAGACGCATGCACGCTGTGATGAAACTAGGGGTGACGTAATCATTGCCCTGGAGTCCATAGGTGACTATTTGAGCTTGAATCTTGTGCAGCCGCTCGCACGTTTCGCATGAGCTTAATAGGGATATCAGCTTTTCTTCCACAACTCTATGTAGTCTCTTTGGAGAATAGTTCACCACTAACTTCCCTATTTTGCCTTGCATTTATAGTCGTGGATTAAAAACACATATCAACAACGGCTTGTGTATGATGTTGGTATGTGTTCCACTTGGATCCACGCGACCCCAAAGTCCGACATTCGGAGGTCGTGTCCATGTTATCAAATTCGCGAGTTAACTCGTTAACTCGGATGAATTTACGTGTCCATTCATGACTTCCGAGTCAACTCGCAAATAAGCTCGTTTTTCGTGTAGAATCGGTAAAATCAGACGTAGAATCGGTAAACTCGTTCGAACTCGCGAGTTTGCAAGCGATTTTACGAGTTCGTACGGAGGGCGTTTTTGAAGAATACTCACCTGATTAGGGCTCCAGTGGTCTAAGTCGCACTCTCTCGCACTGCATCACCCTCTATCGCACTCGCGTCACTGTGCTCGCCATCGTCGTCACTCGTGGTTGCCGTCGCGCTTGCTCGCTGTTACCGTAGCACCCTCTCACCGTCGCGCTCGCTCGCCGTTATAGGGCTGCTAAGGGTAAGAGAAAAGTTTGGTTAAAGATGAAGTGGAGGGTTTCTTTGTTCAATTATTCACGTTGTTATTTTTCTAATTGAAAATTAAAATAAAAATATTTTAAAATTAAGGTTAAATTATATTTTTAGTCCCCATTTTCGTAGCAAAATTTGAATTTGGTTCCTCAATTATTTTTTATCCTAATCTGGTCCCTATTTTGGGAAATTTGACCCAATCAAGTCTTTTCCATTAAGGGTGAAGTAATGGTGTTAAATAGAGTGTCACGTGTCAGCTTCTGGATTTTTTGATTTTTTTGATTTTTTAATTTTTTAATTTTTTTTGATTTTTTATTAATTTTTTAAAAAATTTTAAAAAAATTAAAATTTTGTCACGTGTCAAGTGGACATAGTGCCACGTGGCAGTGGCAGTGTTACGTGTCACTATTTCGGAGTTGTCATTTTCTCATTTTCAATTTGGTCCCTCTATTTTATTTTTTGTCTCAATTTAATCTCAATTTTTGTAAAAATTATGCAATTTCGTCCCCCTCCAAATTGAAACTAAATTTAATTTCTATATAAATAGGCACAAATATTTTTATCAAAATTGATATTTCAAGTAAATATTTTTAACAAGATTAAGTTTATTTTAATTTATATTTTATGTTAAACATTATTTAAAATTGTTTTAAAGTTGTTAATAGAAAATAATGTTAATAAAAATATTCATAAATTATATTTATATTTTATTACATTGTATTTTAATATTATTTTTTATTTGAATTTATATTTTAAATAATTACATATTTTTAAAATGTGTAAAATTCGATAATTTCTATACAAATATTTTAGTTAGTATAAAAATAACAATTATATAATTTAAGAAAAATTAACTAGTTTATGTAACAATAAAAAATAAATAAATTTAAAATTTGAAAACAATTTTAAGTAAAATTTAATGTGAAACAAATTTAAAAAAACTTGGTTTTATTGAAAATATATAATAAAAATATCAATTTGAATAAAAATATTTGTATAACATTTTATAATTTTTGTTTCAATTTGGAGGGGACGAAATTACATAATTTTTATAAAAATTTGGACTAAATTGAGACAAAAAATAAAATAGATGGACCAAATTGAGAATGAGAAAATTACACCTCCAAAATAGTGACACGTGGCACTGTCACTGCCATGTGGCACGATGTCAGCTTGACACGTGGCAAAATTTTAATTTTTTAAAAAATTTTTAAAAAATTAATAAAAAATAAATAAAAAATCAAAAGTAAATAATAAATAAATAAATAAATCCAAAAATTCCAGAAGCTGACACGTGGCACCCCATTTAACACCGTTACTCCATCACTAACGGAAAGGACTTGATTGGGTCAAATTTCCCAAAATAGGGACAAAATTGAGATAAAAATTAATTGAGGGACCAAATTCAAATTTTGCTACGAAAATGGGGACTAAAAGTATAATTTAATCTAAAATTAAATTTTATTGCATTTCAATAATATGTAATTATAGCAAAACTTAAATAATTAATACTTATAAATTAAATTTTAATAAAGTAATTTAATATAATAATATTTTCGATTTATATAATTAGAGTATCAATGAACCAATTAAAGATTTAAAAAATAGTTATTACTTAAATGCTAGGATTATTTTAGTATTTCTCTTAATTATTACACTATTTTAATTATTTGTTTGTTAACTTTTTAAAAATTTTGTGTAGTTCAAATTAAGAAGTTAACATTATCAATTTGAAGTAAATAATAGTTAATTACATGATATTACTTAAACATAGCAACTAATAAAAATAGTAAATGTAGCCATTCAATTAAAAAGTCTATATATTTGCTGTACTTCGTAACCAAATAAAAGTAAGAAAAAAAAAAAAAAAAGTAACATTTAAAAGGTAATTTCCTAAAAACGATCACTTTTCCTTATTTTGTTTTTTCAAATTAAATACATTTTTTCATTCATTTCTTATTTTGTATCATCTTTCACTTCAATAAATCGACCTAAATCTACACTCATTTATTATCTACTTCTTTTATTTTCTTCCAATAAACAAGAATAAAAACAATTAAAATTACAAATCAAAATGCATACAAGTTTAATATTAATATAATATTTCATCGTGTCATACGATATTGCCTGTGTATATATAAAATATATGTGGGTTAAGACCTTCTGTAATTACAGATCTCTAAGCTTATGAAAAAAATAACTGCACTTTATTTAAGTAAGTATAAGTAATGTGTTTGTTTTGTGAATTAATATAAAGTCTTATTTAATTTTTACTCTAATTGTAGATCTCACTTTAATAATATAAGTAACTTCTTAGGTCTCAAAAATTATATTTAGCGAAAGAGAGCTTAAATATGACTCTCTTTTTTTATCATTTTGAAAATCTTGAGAGTTCTTTCTAGCAGAATAGTCCATTTTTCATGGTGGAAAACTTATTTCTCCACTTAATGTATTTTAGGGGAAATTTTGTTGCTTTCATCAGTTCTATTCTCAATATTTTTTTTATTCAATCCTATTTTGTATTAAATTAATTTAATTTAGTTATTTTTGTTAGATGTCTATAAACAATGTTGAATTAACATTAATGTTGTATTTATAAATATTACATGTTAGTTTATAGTATTGTTCTTTTTTTTTACATTTTAGGGTCAATATTGTATATGTAACATTCATTTCTTTTAATAGTCTTAACTATTAAATAAAATATTAAAGAAAAATAATTTTTTAACAATTAGATTTTGACAAATTCCCTTACAACATGAGATGATATTTTTAAGTGGTTTCTCATCTTTTTATTCTCTCATCTCTCTATATTCTAAAATCATTAAGAAGATATCACCTCATGTTGTAAGATAAAGTTGTTAAAATATAGTTGTCAAAATATCATTGTCCAATGTTAAATATTCCAATAGTACAAAACTGATAGTTAAAAGAGTGTAAAATATTTATACAGTTATCCAAAAAAACATAATCATAAACTATAATATAGATGAATAAGCCAGAAAGTACAGATTTTTCTTTCAAAAAGAAACTAACGATACATGACTTCTACATGAAAACAAGGTCTTATATGTTTTTCTATATGCATTTTAAACTTACAAATGTGAGTAAATTAGTTGTTTTAAGAATTTTATTTTATTTTGAAAGATTTTGCACGTGTAGTCACACATGTCTATTACGTTCTTGAACTCAAGAACAATTTATTAAGTCTCAAGCAACTTCAAGAGAAGGATTTAAGGTTAACAATCCAGAACAAATGCAATGTTGTTCATCCTGAGAAAGGGTTGATTATGGAGATACAAATGAGTGCAAACAGAATGTTTATGCTAACAACAACTATGAGAGCAGAAACTACATGTTTACGAGCAGGCGTGGAAGATAATTCTCAATTGAGGGATAACAAGGTCGGACATTTAAGCTATGATGACTTAGAAACTCTTGTCTCTATGCAAATGGTGACAAGGTGTCTACATATCACAACTCCTCAAAATCTATGTGCACATTGTCTAGCTGGAAAACAACATCGCAACTCAATGCCTAAGAAAAGTCAGTGGAAAGCATCGAAGAAACGGTTGCAGTTGATTCGTGCAAATTTATGCAGGCCTATTCAGCCAACATCAAGCAGAAACAAAAGACATTTCTTATGTTTTATTGATGATCTTTCAGTAAAAACTTGGGTGTATTTTTTAAGTGAGAAACTGAAAGTTTCTCTCTCTTAAAAAGTTTACATGAAAGAAATTTGAAACTTTTACACCAACTTATCTACATTAAAGAAATGAAGCAAGGAGATAATTCACTTGAATAGTTCATTTTAATATTGAAATTTGTAAAAGTACTTGTGAAACTTTTAAACCAAAGAGGCTCCAACGAACGAGAGCAGTTTTCAAGATGATCTCCGAAATTAAATGTTGAACATAATTTGTTCTTAGCTAAAGGGCTAAAGAGAAGTAGAAATAGAAGAAATTGTGAATTCAAGTTAAGTGGAGTAGTTGAGGAGTGTTTACAGGGTATTCGAAGCTTCAACTAAAAAAGGTGGCTACAATGAAATGAATGGAAAATAATAGGAGGAATGCTAGTGAGTGTTGTCAGTGTTTGCAGGCTGATTGTTAGATAACTGAAGATAATGAGAGTGAGAAAACTTAGGAGGGAGGGCTACAAGTGCCTCATTTCCACTCAGCTTTCTACAAGCAAGTCCTAAGGTGTAACCTAAAGCTCGTGAAACAGGGATCGCAACTGCATTTCCAATTTGACGGTACCTGCAAATTAAATAATACACACAATTAACTCAAACCTTTTGTATATTTTAAGGCATTATAACATTTAAGTTTAGTTTAATTTTTCATTAAACAATGGTTTTGTACCTCCCTTTCACAGTCCCATGGAATCTATAATAATCAGGAAATCCTTGCAGTCTGGCATATTCTCGTACAGTGAGCACTCGATCCTGCTCCGGATGAAGTACAACCTACAAGATTTCAGATATATAAGAAATCGATTTGTGTGATTTCTTTAGCAAATCAAAGACCGGATTAAGACCTGGTTATGACAACTTGGGAAGGTTAGTGCAGTAGGAAGATTCTCATCCCACCATAACCGTGCAAATGGTCTGCATATATGTGAAAATACAGATTAGAAGTCATGCAAATGTAGCAAAGCAAGTTTACTACTTTATTCAAAAAATCACCTCTTAGACTTCCCTTGCTCAAAAGTGAAGCAATAATCTGGGATCTGCAACCACAAAAATAGTCAGGTAGGATTAATTTTACTTCACGCTATTCTAGGTATGTATTAAGAAAGCTAAACAGATAATGTGCCGTTCAAAACCCCGTTTAACTTCAACTGCTTGAAGAAACCAGAACCATCCAACAACATTCTTTTTCTTAACAAATGCTCATAAAGATTGGAATGATATCATGAAATCTTGGATGCTATAAATCTCTTCTTACATTCTTTCAAACTTCCTTACAAAAGCCTTAAATTTAAAACGGGTATATCGAATATTGAATTTCAAATACAGTTATGTACTCTCTGGTCCTTTTCACAAGTACCACAATAGAGATTTTGCCTGATCCTTTACATAAGAATCAATCTTGAATATCTCACGTTCTTATTATTGTTACTTTTTACAAAATGCCCTTAATCATGAGTTGCTCGCTCTCGAAGTTCGATGATCAAATAGCAACAGATACATGCATATAAAATAAATGAAAATGGATATAAACCTCTTTCCGGTGACAAACATAAATACTCACCAATGGCTTTCCAGATGGCAGCATCGGATTCTCTGTCGGATGTCGTCTTACCACATTGTCAGCGCCTACAATTACACCAGGCAGATCACGGAAATTTGCACCCTACAGTCGTATTAAATGTAAGGGTCAACAAGGAATGGATCAAAGGTGTAACACATTAACTTAATCTAGACAACAACCTTGCGTTTTGGAATTTGACAAACACGTTCGTAGTCATCTTCAGACAAAGTGTGGGGACGGTGATCATACAGCAGGGGCCTTTTCTCTGTTGTTTCATTTGATTTTGACCCAGTCATCTCTACTCAATGAACAAGAAGGAAACAAAAGATAAGCTGGTGTTTGGTCCAAAGATCTATTGCCAAAATACGTAAGAGAAGAATTAAAAAGGAAAAAAATATACAGTGACAACAAATAAATCATAGTAATTCTAGTGCTTGTGATGAACTCAAATCAACTAAACTCAATAACTTGAATCTGGAAGAAATAAAATTCAAACTACTTTTTATATTTTAATATTACAGATGAATAAAGAGTCAAAAATAAAAAATAAAAAAAAACGTAGCGGTTAAAAAATATACATATAAAACACGATTTTATGACTCGTCACAAGTTATGGACTCAAAGGAAAGCGCTATTACCATATTTAGTTGACCGTATATATCTTTGAAATTCAGTTTCTGGAGAACTCTTATATGGCATTTGTTCACGAGTTTCCGTGTTCATGACCTATCACATTGAACTATTTTAGTCATGCGGAACACTAGTAAACATAAAGAAAAGCCGATCTAAAGTGATAAAGTGAGAAAAGGGTGTATCCTCCTTGCAATCTTAGTGAGTTAACATCACCAAGCACTTAAAATAAATGAAGGGTACTCTTACTTTTACAGTTAAGAAACAAAAACAAAACAAAAAGAGAAGCAAATAAATGAAGAACAGTACAGCTGGAAGATCAGAGATGGCATCTTGGATAACGATAGCTTTCTCTAATTCACGAGGTTGGTCTTCATCATAAGCAACAACATTGCGCTGCATGTAAATCCAAAACTAGTGAAAAAGATACAAGACAATATAGAATTATACAATTACACATGAGGATCAATACCTCAAACTCTGGCGGAGGCCAGTATCTAACGATGACATCGTGCGTTGGCAGTGGAAACTGGGGTAAAACCTGCAAAAGATTAACAATTAACAAATGATAAAATATAATGACATATTCTCCATTTTGTTGTAAGCTATAAAATTCCTTCAAACCTCTGAAACATGAGAACTATACTTTTCGTACAAAATTTGAATAGTTTTTCCAGCACCTAGTCGTGTGGGTCTATAGTGGACCAATTACTTTAACTGGTTAGTTACACAAGATGACTACCGATTCATTTTATTTGGAATTACAGTTTCATCCTTCCATCCCACCTCTGATCTTTCTGCACCTTTCTTTCTTCCCTGTCACCGCTCTACATTGTTTTCCGTTGTTAATTTCCTACGGCATTACCATCCTTCTTTATTTTTGTCTTTTCCACTTTTCTCCACAACCAGTGATCTACCAGTTATACTACCATTTCCATCCTCTAAGAATGATTCACCAATCCCACCGTTATAAACAACGCCACACTCAACTCTCCAACAAACTTGACCTTCTCCACAACAACTTCAACGAAGCCCTTGTACAAACCAATGCCAGTGGAATCATCGAAATGTAAAATTCCCCCTTTCTTCGTTCCCAAGGAGAAAGAAAAGGTGGTTCTATTTATAAATTTGTGCATTTTTATTTTTCAGGCATGGATTGAATGTTTCGATTGTTCATTAAGATAAAGACGCAGTGTAATATCTATACTGATAGTACTCTCACGTAACTCCTAGATCACTCTAGTAGTACTCACTCACAACTCCAAAGGAAGATTGTAGAGATTTACACAAAACTAGAAAACTCTCATTATTCTTTAAAAGCATATACAAGGTCTATTTATAATTCTGATTTAACAAAAACCAGAATTAACTAAACAACAGAATTACTGAATTCTGTTTTTCAAGGTAGTTATTATAACAACTATTACAATTATTCCCCCTCAAACCAGGACTTGTCCTCAAGTCCTTTACAATGCTTTCGGAGAAAAAAATCTAGTATCATGTAATTCCTTGTAAAGTATTACAAGAATCAGCCTCCCGAACTATCTCTAAACTATTTACAATTAACTCAACGTTTTGTTCATCTTCTGTATCCCTTGAAGGATTCACCAAGATCTGATCTTGTGCTCCAAATATAGCATTCAGCTTACCCCATACTTTACATGTACGCTTGTGATCTTTATCCCACTTTTCCTCAAAAAACCGACAGACCTTTGGCAATCTTTCACTCGCTTGTTTACGATTTAAAGATTGAACACTTGAGCACGTGGAATCCGATTTAGGTGCAGAATGTGTCCCACTTGAAGGATTTAAAGTAGTAATAGGATAATTTTTGGTACTAGAAACTGGTGCAGACCCTACCTCAACAGTTTTGTCGACGTACTCAGTAGTACATGTATTTACTGTTGAAAATTTTTGTGCCATAACTTGAACGACTTCATCTTGTAAGCGAGCAAGACGGATTGCTTCATGAAACGTTTTAGGAGCATGTACTCGGACAGATTTTTTTAATTCCACAGTCAAGCCAGAAAGGAAGAAACTAAAAGCCAAGTCTTCAAAAATATCTACCGGAGCGAGTAATGTGTCAAATCTTTCAAGATAATCCAACAAGGTTCCTTCTTGCTTTAATCTTGCCAAATCTGCAACAGGATCATCCATAGTCCCAGAATCAAATCTGTTTCCTGTATCTTTAATGATCTGCTGCCAAGATTTCCCCGTGTTCTTAATATTCTGCATGTAATGCCTTTGCCAAGCAAAAGCTTTTCCATCCATTGATAATAACAGCAAACGACTTCGTTGATTTTCAGGGGTTCCCTCTAATTCAAAAAGTTGCTCTGCCTTAGCTTTCCACTCACGAAAATTTGAACCATCAAATGAAGGAAATGGAATGTGGGCCCGTTCCAGCGGTGAAATAACTGTGGTTACCGATTCATCTTGAGGTTACCGATTCATCTTGTATCTCCTCATCTATCATAGATGTCTTGATTATCTTGGAAGCTGCAAATGCTGCTGTAAGGTCTGCTAAGGATTTCTGAATCATCTCCAAAGATTGCTGCACCGATTCTTGATTATCAGAAAGAATCTTTTCATATGAAACCATCCTAATTTCCAATTCTCTATTAGTCACCATTGTCTTCCCAGCAACTGATACCAATTGTAATATCTAAACTGATATTACTCTCACGTAACTCCTAGATCACTCTAGTAATACTCACTCACAACTCCAAAGGAAGATTGTAGAGGTTTACACAAAACTAGAAAACTCTCATTATTCTTTAAAAGCAAATACAAGGTCTATTTATAATTCTGATTTAACAAAAACCAGAATTAACTAAACAACAGAATTACTGAATTCTGTTTTTCAAGGTAGTTATTATAACAACTATTACACGCAGCCACAGATCATGCAGCAGATTGATAAGGGGGTAAATAAAGAGGTGGAAAGAGAGGGCGCAAATGCGAGGCTGATGTTGCGGATGCGCCATGACAGCCACAACTGTCTTTTACCGGAAAGGAATGAAGTACGACGGAAGGGGAAGGCTAGTTAGAGAGGCATAAAAGTGGACAGAAAAAGAAGGGTGGCCATGCTCAAGTAGGCGCTCAGACAAGAGACTAAACAAAGAGGCAGAGGGGCATAAGAGAGAGAACAATGTGATAAGGGGAAAAACAAGCAATAGGTAAACCCATCTTAATTGTTGAAAATTAACAAAGAAAGGTTGTAAGTAATTCATATACATTCGATACTTTATTAATAATTCTACAGCACAAAGTTATTTCTCCATCATAAACCATATGACTTACTAGACCACATTAGTCCTCATCCAGGATATGATGATGAATTTAAGGGACCATATTAAATCTTATAGGAAATAGTAATTTTATTATTGGAAAGTTTCCTTAATTGTATTCATTCCTAACTGGCTTTATTGGTAGCCTCTTTGGGAACTGCCTTAGGTAGCTTCAAGAGAGTGATTTTGTCTCACATCAATTAAAGATATGGCTTAAAGAAAAGTTTTAAAATTAAAGTAGTCCTCATATAACAAGTCAATTTTTCAGGATGAAGTATGAAAGGGAATGTTGGAAAGTTGATTTTGTTGTTGACGTCCCTAACCTGCCATAGTGACACAGTCATTGGGAGTTGCCTTAATTGTAGCTTCAATGGAAGTGGTTTAGTCTCAATTCAACTGGAAGTATGACGAGCTTATAAAGGTTAGGCAATCCTCTCCTCAATGTAGTTTTATGTAGTTGTGTTTAGTCGTATGTCCAAATTCAAAGGAGAGCCCATCCAAATTTCATGTTTGGGCTTGAGTTTACTCACAGGGTTGGTTTATTGTGTACATGCCTTTATTTGCAATCCAGTCACTCTGAGATTGGCTTACTCTTGGGGTGGTATATTTTCTTTGCACTCCTACTCCCTAATGAATATTTTATGTATTATGTTGCACAATAGTCGAGTTCATTTTCATGGTCTTTTTTCCTATATGTAGCTTTCCATCTCAAATGTTTCTATTTAAGCTGAGTTTGTCTTCACAGATTTCTCCATTCCCATACAATAGTTATGTTACAAGATGTTTCTATATAAAAAAAAAAAAAAATGTAGTTAGAGCTCTGATCAAATATATATTTTTGCATGGCCAGTCCTGAGCCTAGATTAAAGTGTAGAGTTTGTGCTAGGTAATCGACAACCAACATATAACATTGTTGAATCTGTATGAAAAGGTAAATAATGTGGATGTTTAACTAAGAGGTTGCGGCTGATCAAAAAATAAAATAAAACTGAGAGGTTGCTAAGCATAAGTGTGCACTAATGCATGTCTTGAATGTTGTTAGATATTTATATCTTGGCCTTTTTCTCATAGGTTTATTCTAGGATCCAAAAATTACAATAATCAAGTAATTCATTAGCTAAAAAATAATGCTAGAGTTCTCCCACGACATGAGAGCAGTCCTCCTACTTTGAACAAGCTTTTAGGAGCCAATCAACCCCAATGCGTTTCTATTATCATATCAAAGTCTATACAGCTTGTTGTTGGGCAACAATATCTAGTTTGACACTTTGAGTATTAGGATTAAATTTGATCCTAGGGCTTAACTCAACCCCTCAATACCAACTTATGAGATTAGGATTATCCCACTTGCATACAACTTTATTTTAGCTATATATCTAGTTGATGAGACTTAGGTTTTCCCAATACACTCCATCATGCTGAATATTATGGGATTGTATACGTGGATAATACGGTAGGTGGTCCAAAAATGGATGTAGGATAAGTTTTGATATCATTTTATAACTAAATCAAACAAAACAGTATGTAAGATGAAGATTGTCCAAACTTTATAAACTCTATTTATGTCACATCTCTATAGTCAATGTGTGACTAAACCTACACCCTTAAAATTATATTTAAGGAAACTCCCAAAGAAGGCGCAACTAAAGTATGCTAAGGATAACAACAATTATCAGCTACTAGACATTCTTACTCAACCTTCAAATGCGTATAATGTAAAGTTTGTTTTTTATTGGGTCTATTACTTTTTTCAGACTGCTATCAAACCATCCACCAACGTTTAGTCTCACTTCGAGATGTATATATCTTGATGTGAGGATGTGTGTTGGAAGCCTCACATTGACTATAAATAAGACCAATTCACAGTACATAAGTGGGTGCAAACCTATAAGCGAGAAAGATCAAGCTAATTGTGCAATTAAATTAAACTTAAAGTTCACTTCTTCACATGATATCAGAGTCATGATTTAGGGTCTATCCTAGTGAAGTTTGTTGTTTGTTGAGTCTATTGTTTCGTTTGCTATTGGACCACTATCAGACCACCCACTAATGTCTAGTCTTATGTTCGATATGCATATGCTTCGGTGTAAGGGAGTGTATTGGAAGTCTCACATCAACTACAGATAAGGCCAATTTGCAGTGTATAAGTGGGTGCAAACTTCACCTTCCAATATGATATTGTGGGGTTGTATTAGGCTTAAAGTCTAGTATAACTAAGAAAGATCAAGTCGATTTTGTGGGGTTAAGTTAGACTTAAAGCCCACCTCTTAACATGGAATCAGAGTCATGGTTTAGGATCTATCCTAGCAAAGTTTGTTGTTTGTTGGATCTATTGTTTCGTCCGCTATTAGACCATCCACTAATGTCTAGTCCCACGTTCAATACGTATATGTCTTAGTTTGAGAAGGTGTGTTAGAAGTCTCATAGTATATAAGCGGGTGCAAACTTCACCTTACAATCCGATTTTGTATAGTTGAATTAAGCTTAAAATCCAGTATAACCGAGAAAGATCAAGCATGCATGTACTAGAGACAACATGGGAATATCACCTAAATTGCACCTAAGGTGTGAAACAAGTAGCAATATAAGCTTCAATTAGAAGAGTTGGTCAGATGAAGGAAAGACCAAAACAACCCAAAATGGAACGATCATAATGGAATTAGACCTTTATGAATAGTTAGATTCTTACAGAACATTGTCATTATGGTTTAATAATGAATATTACATATATATGACAATAATTATTGCAAGTTGTTGAAGACATTGATGGAGAAAGACACACTCTTAGGTAAATTTGGGTGGATTAACATAAGCATGCTTTTCAAAATAGACATTAAGATAGAAGGAGAGATGTTGTATTCAGTTGTACATTTGTCAACTTTTTCTATCACCAAACTTAAAACTGACCTCACTAGGATGAGAACCCCACAAGAAAATGCGCAACCGAAATTGTGGAAGACCATAACACCCAGCAGCAATGATTCCCAGTCTTGCTTGGTATTTCATATTCACCAAACGACTTAATGCATATCTTCCAAGTGAACCCTTGTCAAATCTTAATATGTCAACCACATTCTCCATTAAAACATGCCTAGGCTTCAAAAATTTCACCATGTCCATGAAAATCACAATCTGACGATTCCTTTCATCATCCAATGGTGACTCAAAGTTTCTAAAGCGATTATATCCACTGATTCCTTGACAAGGAGGACCCCCACAAATAACATCAACTTCTCCCTGAAATAATTTTAAGGAACAACTCAATTTGAAATGCATAATCCATCGAGATTTTACCCTATCTACAGTATAAATAATACAACTTACAGGAAGAGGCAAGAGTTTTGATTTCATCCCTTTTCTCACAAAATCCTGTATGCTTTCCTTACACTTACTGCAAGTAGAAATAAATAAGTATTGATGGTCCCAGATTGTTTAATATCATCAACCACATTGAAAAGAATAGAGAAATACATACCTTAAGCTTTTAATTGGTTCCCAAGTGTCTTCACTTGTACTGCAACCCTTCCAATGCACCTATGAAACAACATGAGAATGCAAACATCATCAGTTTATGAACCAAAACATTTTTAGCCTATATTTGAATAACCGCAGGAATCCTCCCAAAATTACTTTTAACTCAAAACGGTTTAACTCTCCAGAACAGTTACTCAAATATGCTATTAGAGATTCAATAGGGTAAAAATAAGGTAAAAGACATCATAAAAAGTATACATACATATGCATTCAAGTTAAGACATCACCTTATGCAAAAGATCTTACAATCATATTCGGCTTAACACTTAGAAGTTTCAAGCTTGAACTATGTTAGGATCCAATTACAAGTTAGGATACTTGACTCCCACATCATAAATATGGAATTCTAGAGGGGGTTTATAAGGTCTTGGTCTCTGCTACTGCTGCTGCAGGAGTTTTAGTGGTATGGTTCATTCGTGTAAGGTTTCTTATTAAACTACGTGTAGAGGCTATGTGCAATCTGAGTGCTTGCGTGCCCTTCTAGAATCCACAATAATCATCTCTTTCTATTAGAGAATTATCTAATGAGCTCATAATTGAATTTGACAAAATTGCAAGTACTAGTTGACATCACATGACTATCACTGTCTAGCAACAAGTAAACAAATATATATAGACATGATTTCATGAAAAATAAGGTTTAATGAGAAAAAAAAACTGAATACCGGAAGGTTGAAATTGGATTTATTACCTTGAAATATAGACCACGATTACCAGTTTCTTTGGGATCACCAAAGCAAATATCAACTAACTTAGAAACTTCAAATTCATCATCAGAATTATCATGAACTTCTTGTTTCTTTTCTCCTGAATATTTGGATCGACATGGAAGTTTTCTTTCTTCAACAGTTGAGTTATACCGTTTGCATAGTTTTTCCCACTCCTTTAATAATTCCAGAAAGTCCTCAGCAGATTCATTTCGCACCTATACAATGAAGGAATATAGCTGTGAACCGTTATCAAATATCTTTGTGGTAGCAGATGATTGTCAGCACTCACATGTGTGTCTGGATGGTTTAGTTTCAAGCTTTCACTGGCTGACTTGTCACTATCGACAGCCCATCTCTGAGAAAAATAGCAACAAAAGCAAGATAAGTTTATCATAGATGATATTTGGTGAAATCCATAAATAGGAAGAATTTCATCACAGAGAAACATTTCATTTATAATACCGTGACAAGGTTAACTGATGCAGTTTTGGCACCTAAGCACAATCCAGTTGACATGCCACCACACCCAGAATAGAGATCCAGTAATGATAATTCGTTCTTGCACAGCTCAGAAAACGGTAGACTCTCTGTCACTGCAGAGGCGTCTGTTGAGAGGCTCTCAAAAACAGAAGGTGATGATAACTCATTAGTCATAACGGATGATCAGAGGCAAATATATAAACTCTTAATATCAGAAAACAACAGAACATATATTTGAAGACTCAAGATAGCAATGAATGTTAACGTTGATCACATACGAACAAATGAAACTTAGAAGCAAAGTATTAAGATGACATAGGGTGTTGAAATGTCTCTACATGTTAGCACTGTCAACATTAATTGACATCTCTAGACTTTATTGCAGGCCTCATTCATTTGCTGTCCAGCCTCTGTTGTGGACACATATTCGTAAAATGTGAGAGACCCAATTCACTGAACTAATACCCACCAATGCAGAACTATCAATCACCTCATACACATTCAGTACAACCCAAGTTATATTTTGAAAGGGTTTGTGTATATATAGGAAGCTTTAGTTACTTTAAAGGCAAGTGTTTGAATTGAAAGATCCCATGATATCATTATTATATCTCAAATAATTTAGAGTATAGAAGAAATTATCTTTTAGGATTTAAAGAGAGAATGGTATAATTTTTTATCTAGTAATATTAATTTTATGCCCATTGACTAGTAAAATTAATTTTGTGCCAATTAATATGAAGGTAAAAATTACTTTTTTATCCCTTAAGATCTTATTTTCCTTATCTTCTGTTTTGTAATTCTAGTAAACGATAGTTTATGCATGAAATTGTCAAAATAGATGTCTGCAAACAAAAGTTGTCACCTACAGCCAAAAGATAAAAAGGGTTCCCCTTCCCCGGAAAAACTAAACATGTAGAAGCTGATAATCGAATGCATCTAGTGCTCCTTAATGACACACCTGATGGTATGTTGCGGAATGTAGAGTAATCCACGCAATACTCCATGTCATAATACAAGTCAGATGGTGAAATTGAAGCCAACTTCAGACCAACCTGCAAGTCAAACACATAAATATTGGTTAGGATATATATATATATATATATATATATATATATATATATATATATATACACACACACACAGATGTAGAAATTGATTAAGAAGGAGTGTGACCAAGATTTGGCATACCCTGGGTGTTATTTGTGTTACATTAGCTTTTCCTATTATGCAATCTATTAAGTTATCATTCATTATTGATGAATAAAATACACGCCTCTTGTCATGGAAACCACCTTCATCTTGAACAACCTGAAAATCATTGGAAGTTACAATGACATATCCTCTGATATTATTAGATAAACATCGCATGTTCAGTACTCACTGTATCTTGAATTCTGTAGAACCATTGGACTCGGAAATAGTTTTGTCCCTCAGTTGTTTGGAAAAATTCAATAATCTTGCCAACGTGTTTTTCCTCTCCTTCACCCTGAAAGATTACGCCAGGTGTTAGCATAAATTAGTTTATTATGTTGACATGAGATTATAAAGTTCATAGACGTCACTAACATCCACCTATTATGTTACTCACATACTCTTCAATGGACATTAGAAAGGTTGATGAATTTGAACATATAGCAGTAGTTACTGATGGTGATGGTCTCAATAGCAAATTTTAAATCCTCCATTTAATACTTTATAGAGAGGAAGGAGAATTTTTCATGGCAAATATCTTATGCGAAGAGAAATAGGAACAGAATGGGAATAATGATGTGGCAAGGAGTAAAACAGAAATGCCAACAGTATAAGGGGAAATTGGGTACATAGGGAATGAGTAGTCTATAAGGGTAGAGTATAATCTTAGTTTATTATGGACAGTGAGCATTAGCTCTCAGAAGGAACATTCCTGTGACACTGACAACTTTCTCTGCCAAATTTTCCTTTAATCATCAATAGTACAAGTCTTTCTATTGGTTTTTCTAATCTATTACTCTATTAGGGTTCCTAACAAACGATATGCTAAAAAGTGTGACTTTTTTCCATGAAGGAGAGTACAAGAATATATGTGTGTACGCTTACATTCTACACTCCTATTCCTATAATATATAACTGTATGTATACAAAAACATAAACAGACATTTATACATTTTCCTCTATGAAGTTCATAAATAGAGAGAACTGAGAACCTAGGCAAGAACAAAAATAAAATATGGAAACTTACAGATATATATGTATCCTTATATTGATACCAAAGCTTCTAACCAGAATTATCTCCCAACTAAACCTAAGCCGCTTAGATAGCCCTTTAGTTTCTGCTCGAATTACTAACTTAAATATTTGTGATTAAATCTAAGAAATCAAATTTCAGGATTGGGAAATATTATCTCCAATAAAAGAATAAAAAAAGAAAAGTAGTAAATACATAGCAATACTAATGTGGATAAGATATATCAAGAAAAATTGCGGAAGAAATAAAGGACAAGAATTAGGCCACATATATAACCTTGATTAAATTGTCAGTGAAATGGTGGACATGGAATGTAGTGGAAAATATGAAAAGGCAATAGGAGTATTGATAACAATGGCAATAGGAGTATTGATAACAATGTTTCCGAACTTCTGAATAGGGGAAAGATGAACAGAAGAAAAATATGTTTTATTTAAAAAAAAAAACTAAACTTACTTTTATAAATGCACAATCACCAAGACTAAAAATGCAATTCCCAACTTCAGCTTGTGCATAATGGCATTTGACATTTGCAATAATCTCATCTTCTTCACCCTCACTATGAAATCAACAGAATAAAAAATATAAGGATAAGAAATTGGAAATCGCATCAACTGAGAACGAGCGATACAATAGACTATATAAGATTATGAATTGATCAATACTTACTTTATTTTTAGCTGTTGGCCTTTACATTTTTTGTCCTGCAAGCTTCAGCAGAAAAATCAGATAAACAATATAGAGGAATACCATCTGTTTGGATTAGATGGAAACTAACAAAACTGGTTCCATTTCTTCGAAAGTAAAAAAAATAATTCAAACGAGACCGTCATTATAAGCGACACAAAAATGGTTAATATTTTATCTCCTATCTGAGCACAACATACATACAGAAGTTCTTTATAACATGAACTTATGCCGAAAAAATCAGGCCAACAACCTTTAATTCATAGCGCCATCCCCATCTTTTCAGAGCTTCATCCTCAGGTATTGGATCACCAATGAAGGCAGCAATGCTTTCTGAATCCAGACCTTCCTTAGTTGAAGAAGTTGATGTTCTATATTTCTTTCTTGGTGGATCGTCATCTAACTCAGACAAGGGAAAGGAATTAGAAGTTGTTCTGCCATTCTGATATGGGGAAGTGATTGCCTCTGAAGACCTAGTCAAGTATTTGGTATCGTCAATGCCGCAAGTAGAGCTTCTAGACATAATTTTAACTTCAGAATGCTGATAAACTGTTGAACTAGACAATTCAATGGAAGTAGAAACTGCTTTTGTATTTTTCTTCTTTTGGTGAACTGCTTTTGATGTTGTTTTTCTTTGTAAAACATTAATTTCCATGTTTTCATTTCCATTTGAAGAGGAAAATCTTGGGGATCTCCTAAGCTCCAATGTGTATGCCTCACTCGATGGACTTAATCCTTGGCATTGCCTCAAGTGCTTCCCATCGTAGAACTTTCCATGAAAATTTTGGACACTGTAAAATCAAAAAAGCATTATGTGGCCTTCAATTGAAACATTGAAAATTGAAGCAATGCAGGAAAGTGAAGATATGTCAACTTCCATGTTCACTCACTTCAGCGGTAATTCCGGACCCCTAGACCCATGCCACTGCACAACTCAAGAATCAACACACAGGATTTTAAGCCATGAAATTCGAATAAAGTCAAAGATACACATCACCAACACTGCAGATTGTTTCAAGTGTTGCCAATATTATACTAGAAAAGAAAAAGATACATGGACAAAAAATGAGACTGAATAAGAGTAGAAACAATTATGTTTGAGAGGATGGGAATGAAAGAAACAAAGCTTAGAGAATCAAGTACAGTTTGAAAATACTTAATATTATGTCGTAGTCCAAAAATAATTATAAAAAAATCCTGAGGTAATTGATGCATTACTCTACATCCCATGGATAGCATAACTTTTCACACAAAATAAAAATCATGGTTGGAATTTACCATGTTTTTTTCTGATGTAAATATCTATAGAAATAAAAATAAATGTCAATTATTAGAATGTACATGCATGAACTATATATATATATATATATATATATATATATATATATATATATATATATATATATATCTCGCAAGCAGTATTTATTATTATCAGACAAAAAAAAAACAAAAAGAAAAAGATCAATTATTCCGTTTTCTTTTTTGTTACATTGATCTCTTCAAACAGTTATTAATCACGTGAATTAAATAATTATTGTTTAAAAATTATATTTTCAATCTCCTACAGTCTAATTATTTAACTTTCATCTACTAGTTTTTAAATAGTTTCTATGGTTTTGATATGATAATATAATAGATTATATGGTTTTAAATAGTTTACTACAATCGCATTTATTAAATAGTTTCGATGGTTTTGATATGATAATATTTTCTTTCTAAGTAAGAAGAGTATATTTTTTCTTTCTGGCCTAACTTTTGCCAAAACGAACAAAAAAGTGAAAAATTAGCCCCGCCAGCAATTAGGAGAACTTTCATTTCAGATAAAATAAAAGAGCATCGTTAAATAAATATATATATATATATATATATATATATATATATATCCCTGGCCCTAAGAATAGTTTTAAATAATAAATAAACCGATACAGGATAAAATAACTTTTAATCTCTCTAATATTTCAATAGTTTTAATTTCTTTAAAAACAATATTCATCCATCTAATTATGAAATATATCCTATTTTTAAATATGTTATCAACACTTTTAATGTCTTAATAATCACTTCGAGTATCAAAACTTACACATTTCAAACCGACGAGAAAGGGACATTAAAAAAAATCAAATACAAAATTTGAAAATTTTAGAAAGAATAAATTTATTTTATCCAAAAGTCTATACTTCTCATACTACTCATAGGTAATCCTAGTAAACTAATATTTTCAATGTGTTTTAAATATCTCTTTTCTATCAGTTACTTTATTTTAAATAAAACCCTTTCAGTTTTAGTATTCTGTAAAATTAATGAATTTTGTTAAAAACATTAAAGATTTACTAAAATAACATGCAGTAAAATTCTAATTAATAAAACATATATATATAATATAAAATATATATATATATATATATATATATATATATATATATATATATATTAGTTTACCGTGTACTAAAATTAAGTTTGCTAACTGAATTCTTAAAAGCAGTCCGGATCTCTTTTCTTAGGTTTAATTATTCATTTAAAAGTACAAACTTTACCTTCTAATATTTATACGAAAAAAGAATTATTAGTTTCAATCTTGTGTCTATATTATAAATTACTTTTTAGTATATTCTGTCCTAACTCGTTTTCTATAAGGTTTATATAATTATTGGAATAAAAGAAAGGAGTTTTTTTTACACACATGAGGTTCCAAATATAATCATAATGTGCAAATGTAGATTTGAGCACAACCAAAAATATCATGAAACTGAGCTTATTCCTTAAAAACATTTAATTCGATGACCAAAAATATAGCGAAAGCGATTAAAACTAATTTTAACAATCCTGACCTAAAATATAGGATTTTACCCAAAAAAGTAAAAGCCGTAAAAAAAAGAATAGCATGCAAAAGCAAAAAGTACAGTGAGACACCTTAACGAGATGACGCGACCCTGATCCAGAACTCGCTGAGAATCTCGGCGAGCGTCTCAGAGGACCCCCCTCCTTCTCCACCGGTAGCTTCCGCTTTCTGAACCCTGCATTTGCATCTTCTACGACTGTCGGCTCGGAGTGTTGTCTGGTAGAGCGGCGTAGACTCTCTGCATGCGGCGGCAGAGGCATTTTAACGGCGTCGCTCGAGGGCGGAGAAGGGAGGCACTCAATTGGGGGAAGAAATGGATCGCAATCGGGTGCGTTTGGTGACAGTGTGGGGCTGAGGGAATTGGATTGGGGATCCGATTGAGAGTCGACGGTTGATGTCATGACTTTGATGCTTTGAAGATGCAGATTTGACTCACTCTGAAGTAAATGAATGGGAGCAGAGACTATTTATACTGAGATTTTATAATTTTTACTAAATTTAAATAATAGAAAGAGTTGTTAGTATTGATTTTTTTTTTTCTTACATTTAGCCGGAATGATTAATTTTTTATGTAATTAAATTTGAAGTTTTTATAATTTTAATATCTTAATTCTGAATTTAATCAGGTATTTATTTAACTTGTTATTTTTATTTTCTCCTTTTCATAAAATTTACTAAAAGAAATTAATTCAATAAACCCTGTAAATATATTCTAATTTTCCATAAACTCTTGTAAACGTCGTTTTAATTGTGTTTTCAGTTACTTAACTCTCTCGTTTGAGTAATTTTATTTGAGTAATTTTAGTTATTTAATTTTAGAGATAACAATGAGGGAGTATGTTTTATGTTGACTGTGTTTGTGTTGATATTTTAAATATTTTTTTAAAATATTTTAAAACGTAAAAATTAATAGTAATCAATGTATTAATAAAACACAATGAAAAAATAGCACAAAAAAATGCAGTAAAAAATCAAAATTCGTTTCTCTCATCTGAATTTAGATTCTCTAAAGTAAACATACATGAAGAAAGTAAGATGAAAAAGATATACAATTAACATTCTGATACATTTTGTAATTTATTATACGTGTATTCTACCTTTATTATCTTTCTTATTAAACACTAAAATGTGTTACTTTCCTGATATAAATACCTATGGTTAATATTTTTAATGATAGAAGTCATATACAAAATAATAATTTAATCACCAAACACATTTAAAACTAAAATATAGGTTAAATATATTTTTAACTTCTTAAAAATTAATACAAAATTAAAATTCATTCATGTATGAAACTTTGATATTTTTTGTTTTAAACTTAAAAAATGTACATAGTCCTTTTAATTCAATTACCTTAAATCTTTTACATGTTAAACGTGTGGAATAGTGAATCTTGGTCTTTAGATGAGTGTGAGAAGTTTAGGCTATTCGCCTTGCGAGCTTGAGCGTATGGACCGTAGTCCGTTTGGGATAGTAAATCTCGGTCTTTAAACGAATATGAGAAGTTGATAATATTTAGTTTTAGATATTGAATTTGAAGTTCATTTAGAAGAAGAAACCTGATGATAGTAGTATTACCCCACTTCTTGTTAGAAAATTATTGATCAAATAATACTATTAATAATAAAAACATAAAATAATATAATAATTATTAGAGCTATAATAATACTAATATATATATATATATATATATATATATATATATCCACAAATATTAATAAGAGATCTAATAATTTTTATAACAATAAGAGATAAAAATTAGATGAGGGGAGAAATTAAAATAGTTGTATTTTTAGAGAGAAAACATCCCTAGTGCACATGACACAACAAAATCATATGCGCTTCTCTCACAATCACAAGATACAACAACTCGTCAGATCAATTGAGTGCAGCGAAGGATCTTTGAACCTTATGAACATCAATGTCTTAAAGATAATATAGAGAAGAATACAAAACACTTATATGAGTTATAATGGTTGTTGGTGTGTTTATTCTCATACAAATAAAGGGTATTTATAGGTACCAAAGAGATACTTTAGTAGTCAAGTGTAATAAGTCTGATTAAATAAAATATTAATTCATAGTAAAAAAATATAGTTGTTAACTATAAGCAACATTTACACATAAAATTAAAAGTCCATGAAAACATGAGTAACAGTAAGATGTTTATTTTAATTATTTATTTTTTAAATTATATTAAAATACTTCTAACTCTTCTATCTCTATGAATAAAACATTTACATTAAAGGTCTTAAATGCTAGCATGAAACACATTTGATTCATTTTTAAAGTTTTAAGATCAAAATATGTCAAAATTTTGAATAGGAACAAATTCTAATTTTGTATCAAAATTCAAGAACTAAAAATATATTTAATCATTCCTCTATTCAATAGTGTAGAAATTGAAATTAAATCCATAAGATAGGCTTTACTTTACATTTCTTTAAAATTATTATTTTTGTTATTTGTACAAGATATTTGAACATTTTGTTGCTGACTAATCTCCAACTAAAAATTGACCAAAAATTGGCTAACTATCTGGTGTTTGTTACCATTCAATTTTCTAATTCTTTTTTTTTAAAGAGAGTAAGTTTTAGTTTCACTATTTTATGTTCTTTAGATTTAAAAAGTTATTATGAATCTGGACAACTTTGCTAGGCTTGAGTGAAAGATGGAAGGGTTGAAGTTCTTTGTAAACAACAATGTTCCTCACATGCAAGCCAACGATGTTTTCTTATAAGATTATTAGGCAAAAAAAAAAAGAATAGCATGTTAGAAATAAGAAGGATCTTCTTGTTGATAAAAATGGAAAGTATTAAGTGTGAAAATGGAAAAGATGCCATACAGATAAAATTACCATGACAAAAGGATTAGGTATCAAACTTCATATCATATATAAGTCACTTGAACAAAAGTTGTTCAACTTTGACTTGTAAAGATTTAGTAGAAGTTATAGGTAGGAGAATGAATATTCTAGCCATAGTGGCAATGTAAAACTATTAAGAATCTTTAAGATTTAAGATTTTCACATGATAAAACATAATAAAGCACTAATCTTGATCCATAAGAGATTTTGTGAATATGCATTCTTTAATTTGTAATTTTGTATGTTCTTCAACCATTGTTTCTCAATCTATCTCTTTGTCTTTCTTTTTTCTTCTCACATGTTCTTGATGAGTTGCTGTGCTTATAGTCAGAGACAAATCCTCAATTCCTTTTTTATATCAACGTCCATAAAGCTGGTTTTTATTTTATATTTATTTTATTATCACTTCCCATAATAATAATCAATATATTTTTAAATTTTATTAAATCAATAATTGGATCCATAATAATATTTTAATAAGTCATTAATAGAATTAATTCTAACAACAATACCATTAAGCAACCAAGAACACAAAATCAAGAAGGTCAAGTGGTTATATTCTCCAATAGATGAAGTATGGGAGCAACATTAATATTTTGAAGGAAATCAAGGTCAAGTGGTTCACATTTCCAACACATAAATTATGAAATCAACCGTATACCACTATTGCACCATAAAGAACGCATTGACAAAAAAACAAAACTTGTAATTAATGATGGTTTGAGGAAAAAAAAAAGCAATAATTCAATGCAAAATCAAGAAGGTCAAAGGGTGCACTTTCAACAACTACATTTACACCAAGTTTATAACAACGAGTTTTAAATAAAATTTTCTTTCTATTTTTTGCAAATTAAAAAAAAATGAAAAGGAATCTCTCAACTGAAATATTTCTTAATCACATGTACTCGATAATAATGCTTAATTATAAATAACATATACAAAGAATTGTTATATCCAATCTAAAACCTTAAAATATTTAATTTGTGAGTTTTTTTATTATTTGTTACTAAATTTCCTACTTTTTACCTAATAAAAATTCAAACTAACACTTTAATTTCTAACATATTAATGCAATAGCAAAATCATAAAAGAAAAGGTTTCGAATTAGAATTAACAGAATGTGATAGGCACGGGGGAGACTATATATAGCATGAACACACACTTGGAGTTTGAGAATTAAATAAAATAGTCTATTAAGCATATAACATGAGGAAATTTTAAGATAAAAAAGAGTTGGAGGAATCTTTGTGTTAAGAGGGAAAATAATAAGAAAATTAAAGGTAAAAGAAGAATAAATGACAAAATTTTCCAACATTTTCAATAAACCTCAATTGGTAATCAACATGATTAATAATTTTTTTTGTTAATTTAATACATTCCTAGAAAGTAAGTATGCAACTAAGAATTTTTGCATGAATGTGTTTGAGGATGAAAATATTTGATCCATCTAAGTAGAAGCTATAGTGAACATGTGTAATAAAATAGGTTAATCCATGAAGGAAATAGAAATAGATGTAAAAAGTGAATATAGACTCAAGAAAACTTGCATTAGGGGAAGTTTGGAGGAAATAATTAAAGACAACTTAGGGTAACAAAATAAAATAAAACAGGTTAATCCATGAAGGAGGATGTAGTGTAATTAAATTATCTTTTAAGAGAAATTGTATTATTATCAAAAGTTCAAAAAGCAAATGGTGAAGCTTGGTAATAAGAATATCACTTATTTTTCCTGCTTAGATAATCATTAGACAAAAAGAGGAATACCATCCTCGGTCTTACCTTCCAAGTATAAAAAAATTAATGCATTTTTATTAAATGATAGGGTTTCTAAATTTTAATTGATTTTGTGTTAAAAAAAAATGCAAGAAGGTTTTCATGTGATTCTTTGATTTAAATAGAGCTTTCATTTGAATTGAAATTTTAATCACCAAATTAGAACATCATTAAGTTTCATCTTAATTCTTGAATTAGAACTATCTGGTTAATTTTATAAGTTCTAGATTTTATTTTATTAATTTTTATTTTCCAAACTCTTCTAATGAATGGCTGAGGTAAATCTTGATTAGTTTTACTTGTTGTAAATATAATTTTTCTTTAATTATGATTTACTTTGAATTATAATTTTGTTCAAATGTAAATTAGGTGCAAATAACAATTGTTATATTTGGGTTTTAACCCGATAAGACCAGTGGTGTAAATAATAGATGACAAGGGAGACAAGGAGAATTTCGGGCCACTATTTCAAACCTTTTTCAGACAGGGTTTTTATTCCTGCATCCTACCTTTTTCTTCCTGTACCCCCATAAAATTAATAAAATTATGAATTTCCAAACTACCCTTCTTTAAATTTATTTGAAGGATTTGACTTTGTTTGGAGTAAAATGATTTCTTTGAATGATAAAATTAAGGGCTAAATATGTTTTTGGTCCCTTAACTTGTAGTGAAAATTAGAATTAGTCCAACTTTGAAACTTTAGACTAATTTAGTCTTCTTTTTTAAAAAATCGGTGAATTTAATCCTTTCAACTAAAAATGTCAAATTGATTCTTCAGTTATTTTAATCTCAATTTAATCTTGATTTTTGAAAAATTGGTGCATTTTTGTCCTTTTCAATAAATTTCTTAAAACATATTAAATATTTTTTTATCAAAGTTGAAGTTGTTAATAAGGAAGATTTGCTTTGTTAGTGCAATTAAGATATATCTTAATGTCAATTTTGATGAAAAATCCTTGATCGGTTTTAGAAAATTTAATGAATTATAAGGACCTTTGACCCATACTCAAGTAGCTTGACCTTTGATCTGGGCCGACTCATCTTAACTTTTGGCCTAGATCAACTTGTCTTGACCCTCAGACCGGACTGTCTTCTTAACTATCGGTCAGGCCGGATTAACTTGACCTTTGGCATAAGCGGACTCAGTTTGACCTTTAGTGCGAACTCACTCAGCTCAACCTTCGACCCATGCTGCATCTCGACCTTTGGCCTGGACCAACTTGTCTCGACTCCTAGCCCAAGCTAACTCAACTCAACTTTCATCTAAGCCGAATTGGCTCGACCTTTGACCTAAGCTGACTCAACTCAACCTTTAGCCTGGACTCAATTAGCTCGACTTCGGCCCGAACTGACTCACCTAAACCTTCGACATGAGTTTCATCTAGGCTTGGGTCGTCTAATCTTGACCTTCAACTTAGATTGACTCGGCTCCACCTTTGACTGAATCATTAGCCTGAGGAGAATCAACTAAGCCTTTAACTTGAATCGACTTGACTAAGCCTTTAACCCAAGTCGACTTGACTAAGCCCTCAACTTGAGGCGACTTGACTGAACCCTAATCCAAACCGACTTGACTGAGCCTTAATCTTGAAGAGATTCGACGCGACCTTCACATGAGAAGTGAAAGGAAGTAAAATTTTAAATTTCTTATATTTTGAGGATATATTTAAAATCCTTCTATTTTATTTATTTAGAATACCTTTAAAAAAATTTAATTTCAATTTCATCTTAATTACTTTATCCAAACAATCATTATAAAAAGTTTGATTCTTTTAAAAGCGACAATGGTTAGGCTACATGGCTAAATGTAGAAACTGAGGAAAAAAATTGGTTGGAGATGTTTGACTCAATTGAATGATATCCTTTCTCACATCACACCTTATATACTCATGGACTACGTTTGCCTTATATAAAAAAGTTGTGATGGTGACATGTTTATACAACACATGTCTCTTGTTATCGTTAAGCTGTAAAATTTCTGATAAAATATGGTTAAGCAAATAACCAAGAACAAAATCAGAGGACGGGCAACTTGAATGGTCCAAGAACGTTTTGAAGACTTTATGAAGTGGTCCAATATCTCTGACACATTTTGAGAACCCAAAACCAATCCTATTACACGACATTTGCATGCAATTGTAGGAGAGAACAAAAGTGAAGGCAGACAAAATATACAATGTAACAACAACATCGGTTTATTACACGACACACTCTCAAACGCTGATAGATTCCTTGGAATCCAATGCCCTCTCACCACCCTCTTTAGCAGCACCAAAGTCACTCACATTTCCAAAAAGCAGAACCACAATGCCGACAAGGGCACTGCAAAACGCAGCCCCAAAAGCAGTTCTCACACTCCCTGGCACCACTGAACCCACTACGAACCCCCCAAACAACCCAACTCCTCTCACCCAACCATACCAAACACAAAACCCACGTTCTTCACCACATGGAGCAGTCTCCAACATCAACACCCTTCCAAAAGCATGCAACAGTGCACTTGATGTGCCCTGAATGGCCCCAAACACCAGCAAGTGCCCCCATTTCCAGTGACTCTCCCAGAAGTAGAACCCAAAACCAGAACTTACAAGCGACAACAGTAACCCCATGATCTTCATTTTCACAGAATTGGCCTTGATTAGGTGCTGCAGTGGTTGGAATAGTAGTGGCAGGGAAACCAGAGGGAAGAGGAAATAGGTTAACCAGAAATAAAGCAAGTGCACTGGCACAATGCAGAGTTGGCCCACTATGAACAGCACCCCACCAGTGAAAACCCCCATTGTGGTAAACGAGGAGAGAAAAACAGAAACCAAACCTCCAATTGCATTTGGGTATTTGAATATTGTAAAAAGTTGAAACCTTGTGGACAAAATGTTTGGCACAGAAGTGGTTCTGTTTTCTGCTGTGAACACATGCAACAGCCCCACTAGCCATAACAAGCCACAAAATATTGTCACAATCCAGAGACTGATAAACTCACGCTCAATGGGTTCCCTGAGCATGTGGTAAGTGAAGGATGAGACAATGGAGGCACCCAAACAGCCAACAACAGTGGCAAAGAGAGAGATCCAAGTAGAGAGTCCTTGTTTTTTGGAAAATATGGATAGTTTGCTTAATGGTGATGGTGTTGAAAGTTTAGGAGCCATGAGGGCTAAGTGGTGAGTGTGTGTTGCAGTTGAGAGTGTGATTGCAACAACAATGATTGCAATGTAGAGAATGAAGATCTTAGTGGTTTTGAAGAGACCTACAGGGAGACAAAAGAGGACTCCAATGCCTGTTGCTGCAGCTGTGATGAATGTTTGAAAGGAAGCATTGATGTAGAGAGAAATAAAGGCCAGAATTGGAGCAGCTAGGGCAAGACCTCCACCCCATGCCATTGCTGTCCACTCCAAAGAAGAGAAGGTTGAACCGTTCACTGTTATGGTGCGCTCTGTTAGTGTGCTGTACCTGCACCAATTCATGCAAACATTATTACTTCTATAACTAGAATTAATTAGAAGTTATTCCATTATAAATAAGTAAAATAATTATGCTATTATATAAGTGCAAAGTTCTTCTATTATAATATAACTTGAAGACATTTGAATGTTTCAATTGAATAACTCTGTATACAAAATATACCCCTCGCACTTAATTGGGTATTTTTTATAATTGAGTTATCCTATTTTTAAATAAAATAAATGAAATATAACAATCTAAGGAATAAAATATACTAATTATTACATAGACGTTTAAATATTCAAATTATGACACTATAGATTAGTCATTCTTCTTTTCTATGAATTTTACTATTCACAAAGAAATAAAAGGATGGATTTGTGCTTTAAATGTTGTTTTTTTTTTTTGTAATCTTTTAAGTGAGACAAGAGCTAAACATAGAGATTTTTACTTTTTTTTCATCTCACATGTGCCAAAGAGATTTGGAGTGATTTATTTACATTTACAATAATACTCTTGTCTTTACATGAGTGTAAATTTCAGTTGACCATGCTTATGCTTTTGGTTTCGGTGTTTGGTTTTCTTTTGTTCACCTAAAACTACAAAGTGTGGTCATCATTTGTATGCAAAAAGGCTTGTAAGGTTCCAATTTGACTAAAAAGAATTTAATTTTTATGAAAATAAAATAACTAATTATTAATTATTATTATTATTATATTAATAATAATAAATAATATTAATAGTAAAAATAATCATAATTAATATTAAATGATAATATTATATTTTTCTTGTATTTCATTCCATTATAATCATAATAGACTTTTCATGTTTAACTAGTTTCATTTTGGGTGTACCTGATTCTACCAATTTCTCCACAACTTTGTTTCATTTTTTTTTCAAATCAAATATATTATAATATTTATTTTTTTCAATTAATAAATATCATTAACATTTTTTAATTATTGCAAAAAAATAAAAATTAATTACAAATTTTCTAATTATCATTTTATAATACTTTTAACACCAAGGACAATTTGGTAATTTAACTTTTTCATAAATTAAATTTTATTTTTTATTAGTCACATCCATCTAATCTTTCACAAACTTTCACAAAATTTGCTCTCAAATTTACTCCACTATCATTTCCAAATTCCTTAAAAAGAACAACATAATTTTCATCTTCAAATTCATTCAAATCAATCTTCTCCCTCTCCCTCGAACCCTTTCACTCAAAAGAACACGCCCTTAAACTTTTTTAGATATGCTAAACTTCTTTACTATTCTTATTATTTTGTTATGTTAAATAAGCTCACTAACTTAATTGATTTTTAAAAAATTATATAGCATCACATTTTTATTTTTAAAAATATTATTAACACTTTCATTATTACATAATTTTAAAAATAAATGAGTAATGTACTATAATCAATAAAACCATAAATAAATATTAACAATAGAATTTTGATTAATAAAAATAATAACATAACATTATTTAAGTATGATTTTAGTCCTTGAACTTTGATTCAAAATTAGAATTCGTTCATGTCCGAAACTTCGAAACATTTTAGTCCCTAAACTTTAGAAATAAATGAATATAGTCTTTTTAACTCAATTATGTTAACTTTTGACTTGTCGAACACATTTTTTCAGCAGATATTGAATCGAAAATGTGTCAAACAATTTAAATAACTTTAATACTAACATGAAAAGTGTTCAACACGTCAACAAAATTTAACATAATTAGGTTAAAAGAACTATATTTATTAATTTTTAAAGTTTAAGGACCAAAATATATAGAAATTTTAAACAGACGAATTTCAATTTTGGATCAAAATTCAGGGACTAAAAACGTACTTAACCCCTTTATATTAATATCAAATCAAATTATAATTGATAAAGATACGGTAAATTGTGTATTTTTATATATTTAAGAGCTAGCTAACCGGTAATAAGTATTTTTAAAGCCATGAAAAAGAAATTGGGTAGTAAAAATATTTTAAAAAAGTTAGAAGAAGATTGTTTTTATTTAAAAAAGAGAGAGATAGAGAGAAAAAAACTTGCTTTATCTCCCCCACGTTCCCTTTTCCCGTATTCTCTTTTAAACTTCAACAAATGAAAAATGTGAACATTTTAACTTTATTTTTAATTTTTGTTTTGAAATAAATTTTAAATGATAAAATTAGATTATATATAATGACAAAATTATTTGTACTCTAAATATATATTGTTTTACTAATATCCCTTACTCGTGGCACTATTAGTAATAATATTAGGAAGGAAAATTTTGTTTTTGTTGCTCAACGTAGGTAGAAAATTTAAGGAGCATGCACAGTTAGTTAATAGTATACGAAGAGTGTAACCTAAGTGAAGTGGAATCCTAACTATTGTTGAGTAGAAAAAACGATGAAGTGTGAAAGCAGACACCATTATTCATCACCATGCACCAACAATCAAAGAGCACTATGATGAGAACCTGTGCTTCCTTCATCACCATGTCCATTTTCAATGAAACAAAACCCTTTTTACCAAATTTCAAACTCATGGCTGCTTCCACCACTTCATCATCAATCATTTATCTACTTTCCTATTATGCCAACATGTAATAAAGAGGACTCTTAACAAAAACTTCATCAAACAAGTGAGATTCATTAAAGCATGAGTGTACTTACAGGTTAATTTCCTTTTCTGCACAGACCACACCCTGGTGGTTCTTGAACCACTCCTGAACAGGGTCCATTGGAAGGTGCTGTAACTGACTAATAATGAGAGGAAAAACCACAGGGATGAGAACAGTTTGAACAAAGTAAGAGCAGAACTCATACAGATACCATCCCCAAACCTCAAACCTTGATGCCTCATCTCCAATAACTTCTTCATTGGCGTAACTATAATTGGAACTTCTCATAGACCTAGTTTCTATGCTGTTCCCATTTGGAGGTGCAAGAACTGATGATGCTTGCCCTAGGGCACCTCCACCTTCAGTGTCCGATTCCATCGTTGTTGAGAACAAAGAGAGAACAACGGAAGAGGGTGTTTTAAGAATGGTCACAGTAACATAGGAAGTGTAAGTGTTTGATGCAAACACAGCTGGTTAACGAAAGTTTCGAGGGTGCAGAAAATTACCTTGTAAAGTGCACCCATATATATGTATATGAATAGTATTGTGCCTGTTTTTCTCTTCATTTTGTTTGTTGTGGTAAGTGCTAATGAGATTTGCCGACTCTTGGTGTTCAATGATTTGGAAGATGAGTTGCGTGGAATTTCCGTTACTTTATTAATGCTTAAACAAATAGTTGCATTCTGAAATTTTTCTTGTTCCTCACATAGATTCCACTGTTAGTTTAGCTCATGGTTTTCTTTTTATCATTTCACAAGAAACAAAATGTAACCACATAACTAGAGGAATATATATATATATATATATATATATATGAAATGTGCTTAGTTGGAAACAACTGTTCCTTATTATTAGGCTTTAAAACATTCTTCTACAAGTGAATGATTGGTTTGTCCAACTTGTTATTATATACTTCACTGATTTCGAGCACATTTGTTCTTTTCCCTTTTAATCTTTACCAATTGATTATAACTTGTAATAATTTATTCAACATGCATAAAACTAAACTTCACAAAATATTCCTACGAGTGAAATTGAGTTCGGATAACTTAATCAAATCATGAAATCTTGTGTGCGAAAAAAGTAAACATGATTGAGAATGGTAAATAAATAAAATTTAATTATAGTAAATAGTGGGGATACTTTCTTCTCTAATATATAATGGTAAAATTAGCTTCAAACCACTATAATATAAATGAGAAATGTTGATGACATGTCATATCATATTAGTTGTAGTGGAGTGGAATAGTTGATAAAAAGATGTTGTTGAAACATTTTGGTAATTACATATAACATACATATTATTATTAGTTGTAATAGAAATTAACATTTTTTTGGAAGTCTACATCAATTAGAGATAAAACGACTTTATAATATATAAATAGGTACAAACTTCACTTTTTAAGTTAATTTTGTGAGTTGAATTAAACTTAAAGTTTATTTATTAATATGGTATTAAAGTTGTAGATTAGATTATTCCAATGAGAAGTTATTTTGTTGGGTCTATTAAACCATTTATCATTATGGAACCATTTATTGTCTGATCTCATGCTCAATATGTATATGTCTCGATATGAGTGGGTGGTTGAACATCCCACGTCCACTAAAGATAAGTTAGACTTAGAATTAAAGTACATTTTTTTAACAAATTGTATTATTACACTTGGTTCCTATAATTGATGCGATATTTATCTCAGAATATCAATGAAAAAACACATCTTTCTTCACTTTTAACAACATTATTCTTTTTGGTTTTTCACTGTCATTGTACCCACCAATGGCGGATCTTGACTAAAAGTGTCGGAGGGGCCAAAGTAATATAATTTTGAAATTATTAAATTCGATCATTAGTATAATACTTCAAAAAATGACTTCTCTAACTGAACATTTTTTATCATTAGTATAATGCTTTAAAATATGTGAAGATGTAGAATCTATCTTGTTTTAGTTAATAATTTTCTTTTCATCACTCTTAAAGGATTAATTTATTCTTTCATTCTTTATCAACATACTTTTTTTAAAATAATACTAAAAAATAATTGATCATAATCTAATAAAAAATTGAGATATGTAATTATTAAAAGAAAAACATATTCATTATTCTTAATACATAATACACTATTATTTTTTCTACATTCATAAAAAAAATACAAAAAGCTCATTAGATAAAAAATAATAATGTTTTCATTATCAAATAAGACAAAAAGACATGAAAGGAAGAGGATAAATGAGAAATATAATGAGTTTATGTCTAACTTTTTTCTTCTTTAAAAACAAAAAGAAGACATATGAGAGTGGGAAATTATTACAATTTGTGAAAAACTAAAAAGACAATGAAAAGGAAAATAAAAATTAAGTTAATAAATATTTGGTTTAATTATTCTTTTGATTCATGCTTTCGTTTAAAAATGTTAAGTTGGTCCTTCAATTTTTTTTAATCTCAATTTGGTCCCAATTTTTAAAAAACTGATCGACTGTTAATATAAATGATTTGCTTTGTTGGTAAAATTAACTTAATGATACTATTAATTTTTAAATAAAATCAGGAGTCAAAAGAATAATTAAACCTAAATATTTTTATTTTTTATTATATTTAATTTTATATTTTTTTATATATTTACATTAAATGTTATGTTTAAATAAAAGAAATAAAAAATAAATTTTTATTTTTATTAATTTCTAATATATATTATCTATAATTTAAAAAAATTAATATATTTTAAATATATTTTTAAATTTTATATATATATATATATAAAATAAAAAATAAAAATCTTGGGGGCCGGGGCTCCTCCCTGCCCCCAAATAGCTCCGCCACTGGTACCCACCATGATTCAACCATCACGAGACCTTCTACCAATCCTAGCATACCCTTTCACCATCACTGTAAAATAGTTTTTTATATTAGTTACTTGGATATTCCATGTAGATATAAGTAATGAAAAAAAATGATTTAATTTACATTAGTTATATTGCATGATGTAAAAAGACTATTATGTTAGTTGTGATCATGGACAGGTCTATAAATAAATAAAAAAGTTAAATATGATTTTGGTTCCTCAATTTTCCGTGAATTTTAGAATTAGTTCATTTTAAAATTTTAGACTAATTTAGGCTTTTATCTCTCGAAATACGTGAATTTAGTTCTTTTAATCAAATTTTGTTAAATTTATTTAATATTTTAAGTGTGTTTTATAATAGTATTTGACTTAACATTAAAGCAAAAATGTGTCAAACACTATAAACAACTCAAATACAATCTTGAAATGTGTATGAAACATCAAATAAATCTAATAAAATTTGACTAAAAGGACTAAATCATATATTTCGAGAGATGAATGACTAAATTGGTCCAAAATTTTAAAATAAATTAATTTCAAAATTCAATAAAAATTAAAAGATCAAAAACATATATATAACCTATAAAAAAATTACACATCACCCAAAATTCAACTAACATACAAAATAAATTAAAAAAAGTTAAATTTTTTACGACGATTTAGGTAACAAATAGCGTAAAATATCTGGATTTTTTTAAAAATTTTTTTTGTGTACCATAAACCCAAAATCTATCCTGCAATACATAATTTCGGAATATACAATTTTTAACAACTATAATAACTAAATTGTTTATTTCTACCTAAACTACCAAATAATCTTAAGAAGATAAATTGTTCATTTTTATCCTATCTACAACATTCAGCATTGGACAATCCAATGGGATCTTGAAACTGAAAACATATAAAATATATAAACGATCCATTGTCATAAAAAACACTAAACTTAATATGAATATATTTATTATCTAATGACTCATATACAATACGTAATGTAAATTATCTTATTTATTATATTAAAATGTTAAAGAAATCATAAAATTATTTAAAATACATCAATTTAACATAAATGTATTTTGAACTTATCAAGTCTTACTACAAAATGCTTATGTGCTTGATTATTAGAGATGCAAAACTAATTGAATTGAAACATGTTTTAAAACTTTTAACCATAATCCCTACAATTGTAACAATAAAAATTAATTTTAAGATTAGAATTTCCATAATCGTGTATTTATTTTTTAGGGTAATTTTTTTTATCATGTAAAATATATTACAAACAAATAGCAACAAACTGTCTAATCAAAAGTAATATATATTATAACAGTATATATAAAATAGGATAATATAAACTTTGACCTATTTTTTTTCTAATATATCATTTAATCATTCTTAAATTATCATATCATACTACTATAAAAATAAAAATAAATAATAAAATAGTAATTAAAATGATAGATTAAAATTGATAAAAATATTATTATTCTATAAAACAGACACAGAAAGAAAAGTTGTGATTATCCTATAAAACAGACGTAAAAAAGGTAGATATCCTTTTGGTGTATAACTAACGAGGCAAGGCAGCTTTGGCATGACTCAAGAAGCAACATCAGTGATGGTGTAGGCAACGGGGAGTGAGGGTGATTGCGACTGGCCATTGTGGTTGAAAAGCGATTGTGTGACGTACTTTACTAATATAATCTGAATTTTAATTTAATTATAATCTGAAAGTAAATTATTTTTATTGAATGTTGATAAATGTAAAATATGAAATATATATATATATATATATATATATATATATATATATATATATATATATATATATATATATATATATAATCCATACTCACATATTAAAATTTTTATATTTTATTTTCTTATATCTTTTAGAGAGGAAAGATGAATTTTTTACTATTTCTTACTTATATATTTATTTTATCTTACATAATTGGTGGTAATATATTAATTAAGGGATAAATATGTATTTGGAAAGATAGGTATAAAGTGATCACTATAAGTCTTTTAAAAATAATTAGGACTTTTGTACTGACTTGAAAGATAGGTTGATAGGTCTTAAGTAACTGAAATGTCAAGAACGTTTTTATTATAACTTGTATTTGGAAAGACTGTGATAATCATAATAAGTAAATAGATTTGGATAATATTTAAGTAGTTCACTTTTGTATTTTTTTTTTATATTAGACTTGTTGAAAGCATTAATGAGTAAATTGAATCAAGGAGACAGATAAGCAAATTGGTATACAAAGGTGAATAAGAGAGGTGTCAAGAAAAAATAAGATTAATAAGAGAAATCAAGAAGAGAACATTGTTGAGATATATGGGAGAAGAGTCATCAAGACAAAGAATGAAGCTAAGTCAAGATAGAATTTATATGCAATAATTGGTATAAAATGTGGAATCAAGGAGAGCATTTGGCATTACATAGGTAGTTTATTAGAGTTACTTCAAATTATGTAATATTTGTCCTTTTATTTTCTTGTGTCAAGTAACTAATAGAAAAAAGAGGGAAATCATAAATAGATAATTAAAATGTATATAAAGGGTGACAAAGTTGTTGTGAAGATCTCAAAATTAACAAATAAACAAACGGAAACAAAACTCATCAAATCTTTACTAAATAAATAATATATAAAATAACAAAATGTATAAAAGAGAAGGAAGAACCAACAAACACCAAAACTTTTTTAAGGTATGAAAACTTCACTATGGAGGAAAAGTCCACGAGACCTAGTATAGTAAAATCTTTTACTACTAATAATTAATGGGTAGACCACAAGTTCTCTTGGAGATTTCAAGGACACTTATTTCTTCTTCTTCACTCTCTCTAATGGCTTCTTTTCTTTTCTCACTAGAGGCCCTCACAATTTTTTCCTTTTTCTGTACTTACTCTGTTAACAAAACTGATGATGCAAGAGTTATATATCTTAAATTGCATAATGAGATGAAAGTCCATAAAAAATATCTCTTTTTTATTTTTCTTAATTAAACGAGTGTGGGTCCAATAAATTAGTGATCCACCTGACAAATATGAATGTAATTTCAAATAGTTTGACAACTTAAAAAAAAATGTTATTCATTGTTGATTGTACAAATTTGAGTCACCACTTTCATTGATCTACTTTACAAGTTCATGTTCTACCATGATTAATATATTTTACAAGTTCATGTTCTACCTTGGTAATTTACTTTTTTTGTAATTTATAATGTTTCAAAAGCTTCACCTCCGCTTTCTTCTTCATATATCATTTCTCATTTTGCCTTTTCATTCATCCGTCATCCCACCTTTTAAAAAACAAAAACACTCAGAGATAATTGTTGGAAAAAAAATGCATGAACTATTGATTAAAATCTATATTAAAAGATAAGATATTTATAAATCATAATATGAATGGATTATTCGTTAATTTCATTTTAACAATGGATACATATACATTCAAGCACCCTAAATGAAAAACACATAAATTTGCTAACCCATTGTAAACGAATCATTGTCATGTGGATTTGGTTCATTGAGTAATATTGTTAAAAACGTCCAACCAAAAAATCTTCAACAAACAAAGCTTAATTAATAATTTAATATATATATTTATATATATATATATATATATATATATATATATATATTTAATTCATTAAATATATTCTCTTAGGTTAAATTCTCATTAACGCCATTTAAAATGTGTTATGTGTCAAAAATATGGATACTTTTTTTCTCCGGCCACCTTCCTCCACCCAGCCTGGCAAGCACTTTTGTTTCCTCTCGTTCTCCGCAACAATAAATTCTAACGGGGACTGTGTTGAGAGGGGATTTGGAATTGGAATGCGAACCATGTTAAGTGAAGCGTGGACTGGACTGTGTTCAGAAGGGGTTTAAGAAGGAAAAAACATTCAATTCAATTACAGTTAGTAAAATGAAGATATTGAATTTAATTCATTTATGAATTTTTTGGTTTTACATTTTTTTTAAGAATCATCTCTTAATAAAGAAATATAATTAAAAAAAAAGAATTTATTTATTTATCCATCTATTTCTTTTATAGGCATGTAACAATTTATTTTCACTTTCAGCATCAATTACATTTATAGCATACGACTAATTATCCAAAAGTATCTTTTCTTTTAATTAGTTTTTTAGCAGGAAACAAAAGAAGAAAGACATTATGATTGTTCAAATTAAAAATAAAAAGTACATATTTTGGTTAATAAATTTGTAGATAGCTTTTTATGCATAGTTGAGTAGTATAAAATAAGCAATTTTATCATGAGAAAGAAAATTGTGCACAATAATATTAGATTGATACTAATTACAGAGGAATTCTCTCAACACCAAAAAAAAAAGAAAAAGGTTTTATATTTTATTTTTGACAAACAAAATACGTGTAATGTAAGCCCCTTTTTCAGTATTATAGAGTTTTGGTCCTGGTCTTTTCGGAGGCTCAAGGCCAGCCCTTCCGTAGGATCCTATACCCCCTTTTCAGCTCATTCTGTGCCTTGTCTCCTTTACAGAAGCAGGTTCCCCTCCCTCAAATAGTCTGTCCTTCAGCAAGGTTCTGTTAGGGCACGTATCATCTCCCATCTCCAAGCTAGCCTAACCCATTTGGTACTCCTGGTAAGTCAAACTCTGGAGCTTCAATTTAGTTCTTCCCCTTTTCTTCGCTGTTGAGCGCTTTGGGTATATTAGGGTTCGATCTTCTAACCCTGTTTTGGCCTGGATCTTCATGTTTCAGCTCTACTCTTGTCCTTGTAGCTGCGATACCCCATAGCTAGAGTTGGTTGCTTTTGGTACTCCAAAACAGAGGTAAGGGGATCTAGGTTTTCCGTCTCTTTTTGTTGCATGTGCTTGTTTCCACTATTGTTATGCATGAAATGACTGGAGGATGCGTGTATTTGTGTAAGATGGAGTTAAAATACTTGACGTGGTTTGTTTCTGGGGTTACAGGCGTGGAACAGTGGGGGAGATCTGGTATTCTCGCCTAAGCGAGCTCGTCTCGCCTAGGCGAGAATATCAGAGGCTCGCCTAAGGTTCTGCCTCGAACGCTTGCCTAGGCGACCAATTCGCGTTATGAGCGACGCCCTGTCTCGCTCAGGCGAGAAGGCCTCGCCTGAGCGAGAGTTCGTGAAACCCTTATGTTGCATGTCTCGCCTGGGCGAGAGCCCGCTGTTTGAGTGAGGCCAGTCCCTCGCCTGAGCGAGTTCGTGAGTGTGTGCACTGTTTTACTGACTATTTGGATAATTTTTTGCATGTATTGTCTGGATTATTCTTCCTAAATATGATGTATGTGAATATGCTTGGGTGTTTGGATTTTATGGACGAGATTGGTATGTTTGGTGTGAGTGATGGCATGGAATTGCACATGATTATTGGGTGAAATGAGAATTTGATGTATGAAATGAAAGTGGTGGTTGTGGTATGAGAGACATGAAATGTGTATGTGCTAGGCATAATTCCATGAGGCTCATGGAGAGACCTCATGGTGGTGTGTAGTGTATATATTAAGATATGGATTCAAGTAAGGATCGCATCCCGAAACTCTGAAGGGTCAGTGAGTCTCAGGTAGAGCAAACTGACCCAAGTGGTGAGAGTAGCGGGAGACCTTAATCTTTGGCAGGATAATGGCTTTAGATGCTTGAAGTTAACCTTGTGCGTGGTAGGGTGAAACCCATTGGCAATGGCTCTGCAGAGCATTAGAGGCCACCACAAGTGCAAGCGTCCAGTGAATCCGATCTTAGTATATGTATCCGGATAATTGAGTCATAGTGTCCTGCTTGTTTGCTATAACATGATGTTCTGTGCCTGTTGTGTTGTATGTTAAGGAATGTTTAAGTACTTGTCCGTTGTATCATGATAAGATTAAATTACACTAGCTTACCCTTGCATTTCTGTTTATGTTCCTGTTGTGTTTTCTCTTTTGCGATGATCACCTTTGGTGGGAGCAGATGGAGGAAATTCTGGGAGTAGGCCCGATGGTAGCAGTGGTGCAGCTTAGGGGATCTGTCTGTGTGACTCTCAGGATCAGTTTATGGCCCTAAGTGCCTTTTTGAAATCTCATGCTCTAGAGGAGCATCGCCTATTGTGAAACTGTTAACTTTCTCTTAGGTTGTTTATGGCATAGTGGTATGCCTAAATTTGTTTTCACAGTATACTTCTGGATGACTGTAACAATTATCCTTTTATACGTTTATGTCCATCTGAGTGTTTCTAGTTACTGTAATTTTGTGATGCTTTATTTAATAGTTTAATCTATTGAGAATGGGACGTCACATGTGATATTTCACTTTTATTTTTGTTGTGATTGTAATGTACATAACGTGAAGTATTGTTTTAAACTGTCACAATCTAATGTGGAACCTTTTTTCTTAATTATTTATACTTAATTCATTCACACAAAACTAAACACTCTCACTAAGATAACTCATAGCACGAAAAACACAAAAATGTTATGAATACATCAGAAGCGAAAATATTTCCATTTAATTGATCAACTAAGTAGTTTTTTTATATGCTTGATATTTAAAGATAACAATAAATTTTGATTAATTTGAAACAAAATAAATAAACTCAATCAAAGAAATACAAATCTCATTGAAAGTATTTTCTTTAGTAATTCAAAATATTTTCTTTGTAGTTTATGAAAAAGTAAACCTCTCATATAATATAACCAACATGTTTTGACAATGAATGTTGTGGATTAAACGTGCACTATTGAGAAACACTAAATTAAAGCATGTTATACACTACAGTTTCATAATTTGAAAATTGACTCTGTTCTAATTCTGAATTTTAAAAAAGTAATTTAAAATTTTAAAAACACCTTTTTCTTGAACTTTTTTTCATGGAATAAGTGATCTATAAAATAATTTGGATGATAACAATTAACAGTTGAAACAAAATTGATAAAAAGCATTTTGATTATAATCAGTTATGCATACAATCAATGGTTAAAATAATCTGAGTTTCAGGTTTATTTTAAAATAAACGTATTTTAAAATAATATTTTGTTTTATAGTATAAAAAATAAAAAATAAAAAGAAGAATGGTAGGAGTGCCAGGTAACCCTGTGCGTGGCAAGAAGGGAAGGGCACAGAGCTCGGTTTTTGAGCTCTAAATTTCTAACCTTTCACATTCTCTCTTCTTCTATTTTCTTCCTTTCTTTCCAACTCCACAACACTCAAACCCCAAACCCTAGCACACCTCAAGGTCTGTCAAATTCTCTCTTTTCCATTTCCAACTCTCACTTCTCTGCTTTCATATTTCGCTTCTTATTCAAAATTACATGCATCCCATCATCGGTTTCTATTTTAATTTTTCATTCTCATCTGATTTTTTTCCTCCTAATGTATTTTCTAATTGTGATAAATAGTAGTGAAGATATTTCCAAGTGCATGAATATTTGGATATATGGGTGCATGTATATGTGTGTGTGCTTATGTATAAATAAATGCAATTTTGAATGTGACAGCGTTGATCAGATGGCCACCAAACGAATCAACAAGGAATTGAAGGACCTGCAGAAAGATCCTCCTGCATCCTGCAGTGCTGGTATGTTTCTCTGCTCTTTTGCGCTACGTAGTTTCGTTTAAAAAAAAATGTTTTTGGCCAAGTTTATAGACTAAGGTTTTCCAAGTTATGGCTTTAGTTGTGGTTTCAGTGTTGATCAGCAATTTTCGGTGGTTTCAAAAGTTTTGAAATTGGGATAGAAATTACACTTTTTGCGGACTGCTATTTAGAAAAGGTCTATAGCACCATTTTTAAGGTTTTTGGTCGCAAAGTTAAGGTTTTTGGTGTCTGCCTCAGTAATTGGGGCCGCATTTCCGACAGTAATGTTTATAATAATCCACAATTTGTCTATACTAATTTTCAATGCGATGGTTGATTATTCGTGTTAGATATTTTTGGTGTCAGCCCACAATGGTGACCAAATTGGCCATATATGTCTGCTACTTCCGTGAATATCCAAGAGCATGAAAAAACAATCCTTGTGACATCAATTTAAAACCTTGAACAAATGTTGGTTGATATTGCTCTGTAATGAACTTTGTTATGTTCTTTATTTATTTTAGTATTGCTTGACGGCTTTTTTTATGATTACTCTGTTTTGTGCACGCCAGAGACTGTATGCACTTTTAGGTTTTTTTTTTTTGTGTGTGTTGCTAGTTATCACAATCATTCATCAAAGTCTGTAGAATATAGCCGTATCCACTTTTAGGGTTTTTTATTTTTTTTGTTGCTAGTTATCACAATTATTCATCAAAGTCTTTAGAATGTAGCCGACAGTGTGACTCTTCTGCTAATTCTGCTAGTAAAATAGAAAATTTTGAAGACTTCATCCCAGGTTATGCATCAATTGTTTTTGTGGGTAAATAAATAAAATAATGCCATGGTATGGTAGTAGTGAGGAACCAAGGTAGGACCCCAATTATTCTCGTTTGCTTAAAACCTGTCAGAACTTTTGGACTGTTCTAGCTCTGTCAGTGTCTGAATAATTGAACTTTTATATGCAGGTCCAGTGGCTGATGACATGTTCCATTGGCAAGCTACAATTATGGGCCCTGCTGATAGCCCATTTGCTGGAGGTGTATTTCTTGTGTCAATTCACTTCCCTCCTGATTATCCTTTCAAACCACCCAAGGTAAATCAAACCTCTACTATACTCTATTCACAATTCTGTTATGTATATGGCTATATGTATGCATGCACTGGGACTGGTTTTTCTTGTGCTAACTATGACTTCTTCTTTTTTGTATGAAGAGTTTCAATTTCATTAGACTTTTGCATTGATGTGCTGTAAATGACTGAATTTAATTTAAGTTTATATAAAGGACCAAGCAAGGCAATAATGTATCTGATTGTAGTGGATTTAACTATTTGTTGTGGACTTGCAGAGTAATGTATCTGATTTATTCATTAGATGATTGGTTGATGACTCTTGTTTAATTTTGTTATATTTTTTAATCGTTATCAGTTAAAGAAATGGCTAGTTGTGAGTAGAGAAATTCAAGGATTTTAGACATAATCAGTTCCAAATGCAAGTTTTTTCATTAATACGTATTCATTATCTGTTGGTTAAGGTTTCATTCCGGACAAAGGTTTTCCATCCTAATATCAACAGTAATGGTAGTATCTGCCTAGACATTCTCAAAGAGCAGTGGAGCCCTGCCCTCACAATATCCAAGGTAATCTATCTGATAATTTCTTTTTTTAATTTTCTTGGTAGTGATATACTAAAAATGTTAAAAAAATTGTAGGTCCTTTTGTCTATATGTTCTCTGCTGACAGATCCCAACCCAGATGATCCTCTGGTGCCTGAGATTGCTCATATGTACAAAACTGATAGACCCAAGTATGAGGCCACTGCCCGGTCATGGACTCAAAAATATGCCATGGGCTAAGTCATTGCTTCATCTGCTACTTCATATTTTTATTGTTCTCTTCCGTAGTTAATTTCCTTACTTTCTACACTCTAGTAAATAAATAGTGTTGAATTGATTTTAAACAAGTATGATATGTATGTACTCTGTTCTATGCAAGTCCTTTGAACTTTAAAATTTAAAAAAGGAAGTTTCAGATGCAGCATAATTTTCATTTAAATTTTATTTCTTAAAAAAATAATTTAATATCCTTGTGAATCTTATTAGTTTTCTTCAATTGTTGGAGAAAATCTAATATGATAATCCAACCCCCATGTCTCTCTTTTTGTTTCAAACTTGTGATGTGAATGAATGCAGAAATGTAGGTATTATGAAGAAGTACATAGGAGAAAATCTAATATGATAATCCAACCCCCATCTCTTCCTTTACCTGTCTTTATAATGACAATTTTTTTGTACTTGAAAATAATTTGCGTAAACAGTTTTCCCATAATAAATTTTTTTCTTATAATAGTTTCTTAAAATCATTTTTGTGTGTTTTTTTTTCATCGTCGGGAAGATTGAAGTTTTTTCATGAGTTTGTTTAAATTATATTTTTAATTTATAAATGTTTTTTTATGACATTATTCATTTCATACACAAATAACTAAAATTTGATATAATTGTTCTAGTCATTTTGAAGCAATTTTGAAAAGTACCTTTCAGAACCATGGAATAAAATGCTATCCAGGACAATAGGCGAAAACAGTCATTTTCAAAATTTTCATGTGCTTCCAAAATGATAACTATTTTCCATAAATAAGACAAGAAATAAAATTGTTGATTGTAATGATTCATTCAACAATACTAAGTAGCTAACAATATATGATCGTGAAAATAAAAAAATAACTATTATTACTACGCCACTTATAAATATAATATTTATTATAATATAATTGTTATGTGTTATTTAATAAGATAGAGTTGTGAGGTTCTTGAAGTAGAAGAGGTACACAATAGGATAGGGAGAGGGAAGGAGTAGAATAGGGTAAAAGAGGGAGAAAAGTATTTGAAGTAGATAATGAAAAGGGTATTTATGTAAGTTTAGGAGTGTATATAGCAAAACCCCGTAAATTTTTCAGGAGACAAGTTTTGTGGAGGGGTCCAAAAAGATGGACCCTAGGTGATTTGAATTTATTTAAACTGCATGTCTCCAGAAACCCCTTACCGACATTGGTTGAGACACAAACTTCAGAACAACCTACAAAACAAAATACAAAATCAATTCACACGTCAAAACAAAATAAATACCAAATCTGTTCACATGACTATCTAAGGTTGCCTTTTCTATACCTTATGTTTAAAATATCTAAACACTGATGATGATAAAAAATATAGTAGTTATAAAAAAAAGAGTCATTATCAAAGGTAATACTAATACTTTTTAAATAAAAAATAAATTTACAATATTTTAGGCAAAATATATGTAGATAAAAATAAATTTACAATATTTTAGGCAAAATATAATTATAAAAGTGTTTAAAAAAAAACATAACCTCAGAAGTCTCGTGACTCTGTATCTCTCTTCTTGAGTGTCAGACTTACCTTAGCATTATATCTGTAACACGCGGCGCTGTTCAGAGCTACATATTAACTTTTTACACCTACACTTATTTTAATGTATTAACGTGAATAATTAAAATAAGTTTAATATATTTTTAATTTTCATGAAATATGTGAGTTTTTATCTTAATTTTTTTTTTAATTTGGAACGATGATTCTCATTCTCTAATATTTATTTTAAGATAAAAAATTTAAAACATTTATCAAACTTAGGAGACATCACTTGTTAACATTTCGTCATCTCTAATTTGTTTAATACATAAAGTGTATTTGGAATGATGTTGAAAAATTGATTTTGGAGCAATGGATTGTTGAACGCATAACCTGATAATATTAACTTTTCTTTTCTGATAATATTAACTTTTTCTTTAATGTGAATTTTTTAGTTTAAAATTAATTTTAAAACCAAATATATCATGAATTTAGGTTGAAAAACCAATTACACGTCAATTCGACATGAAACCAAACACACTGATGAATAATCAATAAATGATTATCAGCGATCACATAAGTTGTATCTAAAAAATCATTATTTTCAAATTAAGAACAAAAAATATAAGCATTCATTGTTATTTAATATAAGTTAAAAGTATATTTTAGTTTAATAAATTGTATGGACTTTTTTTGAGTTCTGATTCACAATCTGATCAATTATATTTTTGTGAAAAACATGTTTATACTAAATACTGAATAATGTTCTAACTAGAAGTATTTACAAGGAGGAAACACTTTATTATTCTTTCATTTTATGGTAATTAATGTTTAAAAAAATATTTTAAATATTATCTTTTAAGTTAACAATACAAATGCTTTTATATTAATAATTAATAATGCATTGAAATTAAATTCAAACATTTATGCTATTATTTTCTTAATTTGATTTAAAAAGCATTAGCAGTATAAGAAAACTATTTCTATATAATCATAATTTAATTCTTTTAAAATGATATAATCATAAAATATTATGATTTTAAATCGTGAACTTTTCTTATATTGATGATGGCTATGAAAAATATAGAAAATATAAGAATATAGCAATTAAAATCAGAATTTACTTTTTCAGGAATTAAATAATTAGTCCTTCCATATTTAACTGAAATACATTTATATTGTAAAAACAAAATTACATTCTCATGCAACAATAAAGAGTATCATGATTCAAAACTTCACTTTTTGAATAACTGGCATGAGACCCGTAAGCATAATTTTTTTTATTAAATTGAATAATATAATAATAATTATTACTATATTTAAATAATTAAGTTTATATATATATATATAATAAATGTAATAATTGTTTTGAAAGGTTTAATAATTTAAAGAAATAAGTAAAATTTTATATTATTATATGGTAATATATATTAAAATATTGTTGATGTGAAAATTTTGAATATAAAATGTATAATATATGAGGTCAATGTAAGTTATTTTGTCGGTAACTGTACTTTTAAAAATAGTAAATATGTAATGAATTTTTCACTAAATTAATAGTGTATCTCGTTTTTTTTTTTATTTTATTTCTATTCAGTACATCTCTAACTGCATTCCTCAGTTTTTTATTTTGGATCTGAACTTGCATCCCTTATTAGATATTTAGTTATATATAATTTTTATATAAATTAACAGAAGTACAGGCACATGTCTGTCAGTTTGTGTTTTCATTTATATCTTCTAAATAATACATCAATGAATTATGTATATATAAAAATAATTAAAAAAAGTAACATATAATGACAGAGGGAAAATAATTCGAGAGATTGAGGAGAAATAAAATAAAATAAAAAAGCATATATATATATATATATATATATATATATATATATATATATATATATATATATATATATATTTATATAAAAAAAAATAGAGAAAGAAATATAAAACTATAAAATTCATATTTTATTTTTCATAGATTGTCCTTTTTACATATATTTTATGTTTCTTTTGTATTTTAATTGAATTAAGCATTTTTATTCAAAATTTTATTTTCATTTTTTCCTTCAGAAGATATCTCATTTATTTAACAATGTAAAACTATATAATTTATTTTTGAAAGATACATAAATTTATACAATTATTTTTTTTATATTCTAAAATTAATTTATTCATGAATTCTTTTTTAAAATACATTTAATTTATCTGTGAGTTAATTCACTTACGAAACAATTTTTCTATTTTTTTTAAAATAAATTTAGTTTGTGTGTATTATGAAAAAATAATTAAAATTCCTTTTATATGCTACAGGAATTTATAAAAGGTTTGTCCATATATAATAATTGTTTACTTTCATTTACGCAACAGATAGTTTGCACTAATCCTTTAAAAAATGTAAACCAGTAAAATATTTCGCTGCATTGCATTTTTCATATATTTAAAAAAATTATAAATCTGCATCATTATTCTTTCATTTTATTACTTGTAATCCTAACTTTAAAATTTTTAATTACTTAGAAAGTTAGAAACTAAAAAGTAACGTATTGCCAACACATCTATAATATTTTCTTTAGGTTTAATTATGTCTTTAGTCCTCGTTTTGGAGTCAAAATCTCAACTTGGTACTCGAATTTTTAAAAGTTTCAAATTGATATTTTTATTTTTTTTCGTTAAAATGTTTCAAGTTTGCCCTTTCTATTAAGTCCAGATTGACGTCATTAGAGGAAGTGTCACGTGTTAGTTTCTGATTTTTTTTACTTTTTTTTTTAATTTATTTTTTAATTTTTTTAAAAAAATCAAAAAAATTGTCACGTGTCAAGATGTTATCGTGTCACGTGGCAGTGACAATGACACGTGTCACTTATGTCATTTCCAAAATCTCAATTTGGTCCCTTTATTTTAATTTTTGTTTCAAATTAGTCTCATTTTTTATAAAAATTAGCAATTTTGTCCCTCTCCAAATTGAAATGAAATTTAATTTCTATACAAAAGTACAAAAATATTTCTATCAAAATTGATATTTCAAGTAAATATTTTTAACCAAATTAAGTTCATTTAATTAATATTTTACATTGAACTTTATTTAAAATTATTTTAAAGTTGTTAATAGCAAATAATGTTAATAGAAAAAAAATTCATAAATTAACTAGTTCATGTAACAATAAAAAACATATAAATTTAAAATTTAAAAACAATTTTAAGTAAAGTTGGATGTGAAACGCAATTTTAAATAAACTTAGCTATTTTAAAAATATATAATAAAAAAATCAAATTTAATAAAAATATTCGTATAAAATTTATATAAAAATTAATTTTTTGTTTTAATTTGGAGAGGGACGAAATTGGATTATTTTTACAAAAATAGGGACTAAATTGAGACAAATTAAAATACAGAGACCAAATTGAGACTAAGGAAATGACACATGGCATAATGCTGACACCTGGTATTATCACTGCCACATCACTCTGTCACTGTCACGTGGCACGACGACAGCTTTACACGTGGCATTTAAAAGAAAATAATCAAAAAACAAATAATCAAAAAAATCAAAAAATAGAGGAATTGACACGAGACACCCCAGCGTCAACCCAGACTTAACATAAAGGTCAAACTTGAGACGTTTTACCAAAAAAAGAACCAATTTGAGACTTTTAATAATTCGGGTACCAAATTGAGATTTTGATTCCAAAATGAAAATCAAAACCATAATTAAACATTTTCTTTATTTGTTTTCAATAGCTAGCTGTCGTTGTACAAAAACAATTTTATATTCTTTATATTTTAATATTTATATTTAGAATTTATATATTTTAGTTCGCTTACCTAGACTTCTTTATTTTCAGTCATTTTAAAATAACATATCATTAGTTAATGAAAGGAATTTGGTACCAAACATTTATTTTGGATATTGTGCTTAATTTAACAATGAAAATATATCCAAATAAGATAAAAAAGAGTGGATTTTGTGGCTTTGGTTATAAATCGAAATTTAAATTTATTTGGTTTTTATCAGAATCGAAGCATAATATTTTTTTCTTTTATTATTTTGAGTCTCCTCTTTCATTCAATGATTTATTTTTATTCATCTTCATTAACCTTTGTTTTCTTCATGATTTTTCTACCTTCATACACACAGAAAATAAAAACACGAGATATATCATCCTCATCTCTACATTGAGAACTAATAATCTCAATATGCAAAAAATAGAATAACCAAAAATCTCAATCAAGACCCACGTGGGTCACCTTCGGTGTTGTGTAGTCTTAACGAAAAACACAAACTCAACAAAAATGCAAGAAAACAAATCGAATAGGAAGTAAGAAAACTCACTCATTGTTCACTCGAAATTGAGCAGCGGCAACACCGTGGGTTCAACGACATTAGGTGGAGGTGTTCAAGAACAAAGAAGGAAGAATGAAGGAGGTGGGAGTGGCGAAGGAGGGAAGAAAGCAACTTCTGCATAAATGAAATGCTTAGAACAAATGTACAATTTAAGAAAAAATAACCTTAAACTGATGTTAAACACATTTATGCTTCGGTTTTAAAAATAACCAAAGCCTAAACCTCTCTCCACAAATTAAATAAAAAAATACCAATGACATGTTTGATATTAGTGAAAATTTTTAGACATCGATTCTTAGATAATTAAAGTCGAAATGTGTATATAATTCAATTTTTGTTAAAATCGAAACCTAAACATTCTCAATAATCTAAAAAATGTCACAACGTTTTCATAAGCTTCAATTTTTCTAAAACTAGACATAACAGACAAAGTGAAATAAGTTTTTTGCAGTAGTGTATTTTAGTTCCTATAGTCTAAATTAACTAAAACTAAATTGAGTTTTAAAAAAACTAAAGCAATTGTATTCTTTTTTTTCGATTCACAATTTTAGTAGCCTCAATTGAAAACAAAGATAGTTGTTCTTTTATTTTTGAAAATTTCTATACTTTTATCTGATATTCTATTAATCTGTGTGTTTTGTTTTAATTCAATTGGCTTCTTAGTATATTTATCTAAGGCAGTATAAAAAATATTTAGTAAATTAAATTATAAATTTTATGAAAAAAATATATTCTAACATGCGCAAAATGAAAAGTTGAACGAAAATTGCGAATTTTTCCGGAGCAGGAAGATAGAATATCTCTAGATAATAAGATTAAACAAGTAAACTAAAATCGTATTTAAAAGTTAAAGAATAAAGGTGTAACTGTCTTTTTCTCTGATAGAATAAAACAAAACATAACCATGTAGATGAAGTTTAAGTTAAATTCATCTTGACTTAAAAAAAATAAAGTATATTTTTGAATTTTGATATGTAACAAATAAAATAGATTAGAAAGATAAATCCAAAAACAGGGATTTAAATTAATGGCTGTAAAATTTTGTTCACAAAAAGTGTATGTGTGATTTGTTGTGTGCAATAAATGATGTCAGTTGAGCCAAATTGAGAGTGACTACTAACTGCCACTTTCTCGGGTTTCGGGGGCAGACATTGCCATCCACAATGCAACCCACTCGACTTGTCCCTCTCTCACCATTTCACTTCCACCAAACAAACAACATCTTATCATATCCATCATCATCGTTCAAATAACCACTAATTAACCATAAAACAGTTTTCAGTTTAATGATGTTCAAACAGACAGATTCCATGTTCAAAACCAAACATCATGCATGTCAGTCTCATATTTCTGGGATGAAACCTGATGCAGCAGCATGCACATGCAGCAATCTTATCTCACATTACCAAAAGCCATGGAAAGGGAAAAGACAGAGTTGTGTTGGAGAGAATTGTTTGATTTAAAATTGCAATGTTGTGGTTGGCATTTTATGCATCTAGAATGTATGCAGTAAATTTGCGCCAGTTTGATGTCTACATTATTCTTGCGGCATTAAAGATGGTAATTGATATTGCGCTATCATGCGTGGGGACTCCCAACTTTCACTTTCTGCGATTCACCTTTTATACTGTAGCCCCAGAATCATATCAGGAATGCCACACCCAGACAAATCATCGTTTTTTTTCTCTTCTTCCTACTTATTCTATTCTAACCACCTCACAAAAACACACCTGTCTTTGTTGTTTAGTTCAATGGAATATGTTCTGGTTTTTCGAGAACCAAACAGCCAGAAAATATACTTTATATAAAACTTTTCGATTCTCCTCTTAAATTGAAAAAAAAAAAAAGGTTGTGTGGAAGAACTTGTCGTTCCCGTTTGGAGAGAGGGTGTCACGTTCTGTGGGGAAAAGTGATAGCGATACCTTGTATTACCTGACTAGCATTAATGGTGCTTTTCGCAGCATGCAAGTGAAGAGGTCAAATTCCGTTTTCATAAATGTCTCATCAATGCTTCAGAAACCATGCAGTATTCAAGTGTTACTGTGATAGAACAAGACTGAATTTCAACAACATGTGATCTAGTTATGTGTGATTATCACCACTCGTGAAAAAAAAAAACCTTGTGTTGGCTTGGGAACAGTGAAACCAATTTATAAAGTGAAATTTGAACTTGTCTTAGAAAAGTGATAAACCTTGGTTTCATGGTGGATGAATTTAGGTGGAACGAGAACACGAATAGAGATAAAAGCTAATTGATGATGTAATGATGATTTAGTAAAAATATGTTAAAGTACTGGTTTATAATTTTTTTAACCAACAAAGACGTAAATTTGTCATTTTTTTCATCCCTTCTCACGAAGAAAAGTCAAAAAGACAGAAACCTTTTTTTTTTCTTACAGGTCTTGTTTGCTTCGTAACTTGCATAGGGCATTGTGTGTTCAACTTGTTTTGCTTCACGATGATGTTCAAAGATCATTTTTCCTACTAGTAATATAATTGATATTTTGAAAAAAAATGTTTTTATCAAGTTAAACATTATTTATTTTTAAGAAATTCAAATCCTGATACTCAAGAACTAAATTTTGAAATTTGTTTAAAAAAATTAACCTCTTATACAATAAATATTTTTCATACACATATGAAAATCAAATATTATGACTACGATCATTTGGTTTAATCTTCGTTTCCAGTGAACATAGAAGTTAGAATATTCTGCTCCACAATTAATGTTTTTAGTGTCTCTAAAAATGTGTTAAAAGTGCAAAATTGAAAATCCATCTTGTTTCCAGAACTAGATATTCAAAAACGAAGTAATTTTTTTTGAAAAATAGCAGAATTTAGGTACTCTAAATAGAAAAAAAAAAAGGTGAAAGAAAAGAAAAATGATAAGATAGGAAAAGACATTGGAGGTGGGGGAAAGTGGTGACATATAAGGGCAAAGGAAGATAAGACATGACACGAGGCTTGAAAGTTGTAACATCACATAATCATTATTTCAGTAACAATTACCCATCTAACTTTTCTTCTGCTGTAACTTAGTAGTCTAAGCTTCTTCCCCAACCTTCCATCTACCAAAGATCTATTTCTTAATTATAATAGATTGTTTATGACGCGTGTGCATGATTGAAAAGTTGTTTTAATTAGAATTGAGCATAAAACAATTAATCCAAGTTCTAACATCTAGGGTTTTTTTTTTTTGGGAAGAAGTCATATATGTGTTGAGGTTTGTTCATATAGGTGGTGGGTGATTTTCTCTTAATTGATGTTTTGTTGTCGTGTCACTGAAAGAAACAACCAAGGTTCTATTTGAATTGAATAATGAAAAGGAAGAGAGTAAAACAAATAGAAATAAGATAGTTTCGATTAGATGAAGATATAATGAGTAAAAAAGTGAGATAAATTTATTTATTATTAATAAATATATTTTATTTAATATGAATATTTTATAATTAATTCATAATGTAATTTAGTCACTTGTATTGAAAAAAAATTGATTATGTTAATTTACACATATTTCTTTTTTATTTTGTAAACCTTGCATTTCCCGTAAATTCTATTTAAAGTAAACTCAATTTTACACTTTATTTTGTTTTAATTACTCTTTCATTCTTCTAGAAAAGAGATCTTGAAAATGGGATTATAAAGACGCATTTGTTCTTCTAGAACTGCAAAATTGAGAAAAAGGTGTGGATTAATGAGTATCTTTTCTTTGAAAACTGTTTTAATAAATAACTATTTAAATAATTATGTGATGTTAATTTAAATAAATATTAAAAATAAATAATGACTATTAGCTTTACGGGTATTGACAAAAATAAATTAGTATCGATTATTAAATAAACACTAATTAAAATAAATTAGTATCGATTATTAAATAAACACTAATTAAAATAAATTAGTATTGATTTAACATTTATAGAAATTAAATTAAATATTAAAAATAAATAAAATTGATGTGAGTTAAATAAACACTAATTAAAATAAATATTAAAAATAGATAAGTTTGACTTTTTATTTATATTTATTTTAGTTAATATCGATCAAATCAATACTTTATAATATATATTATAAATTTATGTGTGGGTGAAAATGAATATAAATTACATATTACTTTTAATTTAATTTAAATTTAAAAATGACAAATCTTCTCACTTATAATTTCCTTTTATCATTATATAAATTTCATCACACTCATCGTTTTTATTCATATTCATAAATCTAATCACACTCACTTTTTTAATCCACACTTATCTCATTCACACTCATCTCTTTCTTCCACACACATCTTCATTGGCATTTTTTTTTTCTCATCTTTTTTATCCACATTCTTTTCCTTATCTTCTTCATCCATAATCTTGTCCTCATCTCATTCATTCATACCCATCTCTTTCACTTACATTCAAATCATTCATACACATTCATCTACAATTATCTCCTTCATTTATTATAATTTTTTTTTCATTTATATTTGTTGAATATGGAGACTTTCCACCAGATTTTTTTTAAGTTACTATTATTAGCATTCTCCAATCAAAATTAAACTAACATTAAAATTATATTTATTAAGTGTCGGAAAAATCAACTTTAAATTAAATAAATTTATAAATACAAACATATTAATGTCGGTCAGACTAATGCTAAATTGCTTTTATTTAAAAATTAATGATAAATTAGAGTTGACTAAGTCAATCCTACTTAGAGTTGACCCTTCAAAGTTGACGCTAATCAATTAGTATCCGTTATTTTAGAGTCACATACGTGCACGATTTAAATCTGACATTAATAATTATTTAGCGAGGTTTGTACTTGTTAACATAAACTTTTGGCTCACGCTACATCCATCTTTTTTATAGCACATTTACAAGCACATAGTAACTTTGAAAATTGTATACATTGTCTTTGCGTAGTTTATTCCATGTATATAAATATATTTTATGATTGCAATGTTGTAATGAGTGCAACTACATTTTCTTATTTAGGGATGACAAAATGGACACAACCCGATATGTCAACCCGTCAGTCTATTTAAAAAAATTGGAATAGGATAGAGTTTTCAACCTGCGAACCCGATTTAGCCCAGCCCATCCATCCCATGAACTGGACGGGCTAACCCACGGTCCGACTTTTTTGTTAAAAAAAAGTTGAGCATAGAGGTCTAATGTAATGCATTTTAGATTGAATTGAAATTAAATAATTTATACTATTTGGTTTAAATAATATTTTTTGAATTTATAGAAAAAAAGAAGTCTTGATGTTACTAAAATGAAGGAGAGAAAAAAGGAAACCACAATAACTCATATAATCAATTGTGAGTATTTTTTATTTATTTTAGTTCTCTTTTGTTATTATTAGTGTTATTATAATAATAATAATAATAACAATTAAAAATAACATTTATATTTGAAAATATTAATAAATACAGTAAATAATATTTATTTCCAACAATTTTTACCTCTTTCGTTTGTTTCTTTCTTTTGTTTCTTCAAGTCCATTTTTTTAACACGGATCATTAATGATACTTTTCTACGTTGAAATGATTGATCTTTTCGTAAACATTTTAATCTAAAAATAATTAATTCCAAGAGGCATTATTAATTGTCACTCATAAAAACGAATAAATAAAATATTTACTGTAAAACTTCCAAACATGAAAAAAAGCAATTGTAAAATTAATGTCTCTAAAAATATTATGACCGTATTTATTTATATTAGATGAAAACCGTGTTCGTTATGAAAATGTATATAATTTTTATACGTTATTACAATAAAATCATTAAATATCAATTAATATTAAAAACAAAAAATTAATTAGCCAATTAATATAAATATTAATTTACAAACTAAGAGTTATAGGTATATAAATAATCTCTAGCAAGAATTTACATTAATTTCTAATATTATCTTCTAAGATTTTAATTAACAATAAATTAATATTTAAATTGACATTTAAATCCATTACTATAATTACTAACTGCTTTTTATCTTTAAAGTTAATTGTTATTTAATAATTTTGTTTACATGTTCAATTAAAAAAATATGAATAAATTATTTGAATAAGTAAGACATTTATTGTTATTTATAATACACATAAAATACTAATTTTTATTTATTTATATTAGATATAAGTTTATTTTATCAAAAATTAATTTCCTTTTACTTTTGTAGGAGGATTGTGAACTAGAAATTAATTTTTAAAGTGTTGAAACTTGAAAGATTGGATCTCTACCATTGCATGCTTGTTTTCCACACGTGTCAACTTATAGATGTGCAGTGTCTATACTGTGCTATGCGCAGCAGCGTGCTGGTCTACACATCCATCCATCACATTATTTTTTTTCTCTCTTTCTCTTTCTCTTTCTTTCTCCCCACAACAACAAAAAAAAAAACCTCATATATTCTTCCGGTGAGATCCACAACCTCAACACACACATTGTCGTTTGTCATTAAATGTTGTCCTTTTAATTGCTCCTATGTATGCATGAACCTGCCAACATTTATACAAACACCACTCTCATTATTAACTTTCTCTTCTCTTTTCTCATAACTCTATATCCTTCCTTTTCCATCTTCAACACTAGCAGATGTCAGGTATGCAAATGCAACTCAACTCAACTCCAATTTTGTTCCTTTTTCGTTTTGTATTTCGTTAAGTTACAATTTTTTTTTTTATGTGGGTTGTTGTTGTTGAAAGGGGTGGAAGAAGGAGGTGGTGTTGAAGCTGAGAATTGGGAAGAGGAGAGAAGAAGGTCCAGAATTGGAAGCTTGAAGAAGAAGGCCATAAACGCGTCTTCCAGATTCACGCACTCGCTTAAGAAACGAGGGAAGAGGAAGATAGACTTCAGGGTTCCCATTGAGGATGTGAGAGACGCGAAAGAGGAATCTGCGGTGCAGGAATTGCGTCAGAGACTGCTGCAGAAGGGATTCATGCCTCCCACCCATGATGATTATCATGCATTGTTAAGGTCTTTTTCTTTTCTTTTCTTTTCTTTTTGATTACTTTCTCTCTCTTCTTCTGAATGGGCATTTTGGTCGGTGGTAGGTTTCTTAAAGCAAGAGACTTTAACATTGAGAAGACAATGCAGATGTGGGAAGAAATGCTAATTTGGAGAAAAGAATTTGGAACTGACGCCATCCTTCAGGTAATTTATTGAGGGTTTGACTATTCTACTAGATAAGGATTTTTAATACAGTACTGAAAATCAATAAATGATTTATAGTTCAACGTTCAGGGCTAGGTAGAAAGTTGTTTCAACCTTCAACATAGTTCATGGGTTAGACTTTTGTGCTGGTGTAAATATTTTATTTTGAAAAAAGTTTTGTGCTTTACAATAAATATTTAAAACAAATCTATTTGGGTGGACCAACCTCAGTTCGTTCTTTCTATTTTTAATCTTTCTTATAATTTCTTAATAAGGACTATGATTAGCGAAGTGGGATTCATGAATTCAGCGGCTTTGAGATGATTAAGGTGGCGTTTAATTGTGCGGCGGATTGGTTCGGTGGTTTTGTTTGTTTTTGCTTGTGGGTGTCGGTTAACTATTTATTGGCTACCAGTTATGTATTGGTCCACACTTCTATTGTCAGAATCAACAATTAATAGTTATTTCACTCTAAAATTGAAGAAATGATTAATTTTCTCTGCATTTTCTGAAGAAACTTCAATTAAAATTTTTTGACACAGGTAAGTTGGTAGATATTTATGATATTAATTTTGATTACTCAAACTATAGCCTGTTCACATTACAGACTGGCACCCTATCCGTGAGTTTGACTTCCCAGGTTTGGATAATGCAAGGGGATCTAAGTTGTATCTTTAAATAAAATTAGTTGTGTTAATTTTTCTTAAATCAGATTGGTACAATTGTGTGATGTTTGTATATTTCAGAACAAGCATGTGTTCTGAATCAGGATAATGCAGTATCGAAACATGACTTAGTTGGTTGAGCCTAATGGTGTTCTGATATTTGAAGGATTTTGAATTTGAAGAGCTGGAAGAAGTGTTGCAGCATTACCCTCAAGGGTATCATGGAGTTGATAAGGAAGGTAGACCAGTTTACATTGAAAGGCTTGGGAAAGCTCATCCAAGTAGGTTGATGCGTATCACCACAATAGATAGATATTTGAAATATCATGTCCAAGAGTTCGAGAGGGCTCTGCAAGAAAAATTTCCAGCATGTTCCATTGCAGCCAAAAGAAGGATTTCATCAACCACAACAATTTTGGACGTACAGGGCTTGGTAAGTTGCATTGTATCACTCAAGTTTTTTCTGAAATTATGTGCCTCAAGTTGTATAGTTTGTTGTCCATAATCAGCTATTTCTCAATTTCACTATCTTCCTCGTTTTCAGTACATTTTTCAGTTTTTAACTTGATAATGTTTGTAATACAGGGAATAAAAAATTTCTCTCCTACTGCTGCAAGTCTATTAGCTGCCATAGCAAAAATAGACAACAGTTACTATCCTGAGGTTTTCATCCTTCCCTTTTCCAAAGCAATTTGTTTTCCACTCATCTTCCTGTGTGCATAAAAATCATCAACATTCATTGCAGACATTACATCGAATGTATATCATCAATGCTGGTCTCGGCTTTAAGAAGATGCTTTGGCCTGCTGCACAGAAATTTCTTGATGCGAAAACCATTGCAAAGATACAGGTGAAGGGATAGCTTTTGGCTGGTGGCATTTCATATTCCTTTTCATAAAGTCATACTGATGATAATATGTACCAACCTAAATTTGCAGGTTCTGGAACCTAAGTCTACTTGTAAATTACTGGATATCATTGACTCTAGGTATGCACTTCTCATACTACCTTATAATTTCTAATCAAATTGTTGTCTAATAATGTATGATTTATAAATATGTATACAGCCAGTTGCCAGAAATTTTAGGTGGGTCATGTACATGTCCTGGAGAAGGTGGATGTCTTAGATCTAGTAAAGGGCCATGGAATGATCCTGATATCATGAAGGTAATGTTGCTTTGCTATCTCTTGCTTTTGTGTATTTTTTGGGACACTAATTTAGGTGTTCTGATTTTAGGTGGTTCATAATGTGGAGGGAACATCTGTGAGAGAAAACACCCAAATGTCCAATGAACATCAGAATTCAGATTCTTTCTGGATACGCTCCCAGAAGGCAAGTCTCAATCTTCTTGACATGGATGGTTAGGATTTCATATATAGTTCCTGTATATATTATTTACTGCTAAAATTATATGTTTTTGACTTCCTTTTCTCATCTTCCAGGGACAGTGCAGCGATACATCAACTGCAGATTCTGGGTCAGATCTTGAGGATTCTTTTTCCTCCATCAGTCAAAGCAGATTCACTTTTCCTCGTTTAGCTCCAGTTCATGAAGAAGTTAGTTCCCTAACCTAACCTAGTCTAATACATGCTTCTAACCCTTGTTTTAGAGCCTTTAATCATTCAGAAGACTAACTCGTCTGTAGGTTAGAGTAGCAGATAACTTCTACAGTTGTTGTGATGATAGAGCTTCTGCAGCTGAGAAAGTGCTCGAAAGTGATGAGTTTCACATTACTCGGGGCCAATCACTGCAAAATGATGATACAGCGAACACTTCTTGTATGGAAAATGCAGAAGATGCAGGTATTTTAGTTGATATTATTGGAGCATTTGTGTGTTTTTATATATATTATGTGGAAACCAAGTTGTAAACATTTGTGCATGTCCATTTCACTAGTAAGTGCATCAGTATTTTCCTTAACAGCTTTACCAAAGTTCATACTTTTTACAGGTACTTCAGTCAGAAGTTGGTTCAGCTTTGTTAAGGAAAAAGTGGAGCAAACAAATATCTTAAATGTGTCGAGGGTGCTTATCTACTTTTTGGAAAGATTGGTGATGTTCTTCCGCAGTTTAAGATTAGAATTTTGGAGAACACAGAACAATATTTACCCTTCTGTTGCCATGGAGCATGAAAACAAAAACCTCACAGAAGCTGGTGAAACACTCTCTGAACGAAATCATATTCTTCAATGTACTCAACGTCTTGAGATATTGGAAAAAACATTTGGGGAACTTAGCCACAAACCTGCTGGCATACCTTTGGAGAAGGAGCAAATGCTTATGAGTTCCTTGGATAGAATTAAAAGTGTTGAGTTTGACCTTGAAAAGACTAAGAGGGTATTTCTTCATGCTTTCATCAGTTTTCTGTTAACTGTTCTAACTTCATAGTATTTATAATTTGTGCTATTACTGCAGGTGCTTCATGCTACAGTGATGAAGCAGTTTGAGATTGCAGAGCTGGTGGAGAATTTGAGGGCATCAAAGAGTCAAGTAAATTGCTTTTCGGTAATATTTTACATTCCAACATTTTATATGTTCCAATATTTTATAACAACTAACTACAAAATTTTCAGACAAATGATTTGATTATGTTATTTTAATGATAGGTCCATATATGAAAAACACAATGATGCTGTTAGTTGAATATTATGAAGCTTCTGGGAAAAAATTGTTCATCTTGAATCATCGAGCAATTGTATGAGGCATTGGCATGAATAAACTTTGTAATTAGCTTTAAGATTAATGGGTAGTGATGTCAAGACTTTTCTGTTGTAGTCTTTAACAAGACATCTACATGATTAGATAGAGAGTAAGCATGAACAGAATTTTGTTGGTGATTTGGTATTTCCTGCCAAAATTTTCCTTTCAAATCTGTTCTATTTATATATAAAAAATCATTAAAATTTATTTGATACCATTTATCATTTAGTCATCTTATATTTGCAATTTTTGTACCCAACTAATCCCATTCCCCAAAATATTATTATAAGTTGAAAAAAATTAGTAAATTTTGAATATTTGATTGGGTGTTAAATGCTAGGTTGATTGTGTTGGAAATAATTCAAGTGTGAAGGTTCATAACACTATTTTTTTTTCTTCTCATTTTCATATGATATATTTTCCTTCGAGTGTATGAATGACCCCTTTTTAGTTATAGTTATGCGGTCAGTCACTTCAAATCATTGGCTCTGATACCACTGTTAGGTCATATTCATAGACATTGAGAGATTGTGGTCGGCATATACATGGTTATATGACATTAGTCTTTTACACATATAAGACCTTTGACACCAGTTTTACACTAAAACCTTAAAGGCAATAGTGTTATGAGTCTTTATTTTTATATAGTGTTTAACTTTGTCTATTATATTCAATGTGAGATTTTGACTCACACTTGAACTATTTCCAATATATATATATATATATATATATATATATATATATATATATATATATATATATATATATATATATATATATATATATATAAAAAATATATATAAATATAAATATA
>Ga0214542_1000707_pt1 | contig 63117 bp, 22 predicted proteins | sample CNSS1metaG_FD_160096 | JGI IMG/M metagenome (GOLD analysis project Ga0214542, IMG submission 160096) | Root nodule microbial communities from cowpea collected in UCLA plant growth center, Los Angeles, California, USA - CNSS1 | ecosystem: Host-associated > Plants > Roots > Nodule | place: USA...
AAAAAAGTATAAATATAATATATATATATATATATATATATATATATATATATATATATATTAAAATGATATCATAGTAATGATAATAAATAGCATTAAAACTTCCAAGAAAAAAAAATGATAATTTGTTTGACAGTACGTGTTTATTAATCAAATATAAGTATTTTCATGGAAAAGTACAGGGAAGAAGAGGTTTTTAAATTTTACATCTATTTTATGTGCCTTACATTTTCAAATTTTTTTCATATTTCATGTTATACAAGGGATTCACATAAAAGATTCAATATTAATAAAATATAAATTCATCTTACATAAAGAATTAATATCACCTCCAACTTAAAAATCTTAAAATAATATGTTTATAGATTTTATTTCTTATAAAATACTCAATTTATTTTTTAGGACTTAAATTTACGGTTAGGTTTCGACATATAAAAGAAAATACTATATACAAACGGGTGATTTTTAATTTATGTGTACAAATATATTTAATTTTATATTTGTATAATACATTGAAACAAAAAAAAAAAATACTAAATTAGTTATCGTTGTATCTCGATCAAATCTACTAAATTTAGTTATCATTTGGCACATCTCATAATGGTCTACTATAAGGAGTTTCAAAATCAATGCAATTGAAAAAAAAATAAAAAATCTTACGATCTACTCCAAGTGTTGTCGACATTTTTTTTTTTCATATAATGTTCCAATACCATAAGAGATATTCCACTATTTGAGTCTAGTTTACGATCTCTTACTTGGAACTAGTTACAAAAAAGTTTTCTCCTTCTATATCAATCAATAAAGTAAAAACACTTTCTAGAAAGAACAATATGGAAATTAGGATTTTTTTTTTGGTTATATATAATAATGTAGACATAATGTGTGAATAGGATGATGCATAAGACTTTTTTTTCCCCCTTAATGAAGTAATTGTAATTATTTGTTTTGGTTGACCATTTCAGCAGTTGACAGTGTTAAAAATATCTAATTGATATTATGAAATTAAAGTGGTTCTATGTGAAAGTATCAGCACAAGTGCGTGCAGAAGATAACCAATCTTTAACTTTTTTTGGAGAAAAATATTATGATAAAGTTCAATTTGCTAATCAACTTTAATATATTGAGAAATGATTTTGGATATAAATTTCTTTTATGTTTAGATAAATGATTTAGATTTAGAAACCCCATATCTCAACTCTTCATCATCATTATTATGCAATCTAATGTTATTATCATTCCCACTAGTTATAACAAATTTCAGTTAATACTTTAGTTGCATGCACTTGCAATTTAGTGTAATGCCTTTCATTTTAGATTTTGATATAAATTGAAAAGACTAAGACTTTTTTTTTTTGGTAAAATAAAAGTCCTAAAATGACCCAAAACATGTCAGAGAACCAACTTAAAAAAATGTTGTCATTCTATTTGGTCAGCTCACACAATAAACTTTTTACAATAATTAATGTTTTTTAGTTGAAGCTCATACTTTTAATTTGTATGTGGAAAAATGATTTTATTCATAACTATTTTAATTTACTTTAATTTATATACAAAATCATTTTAATATGTTTTAGTCCATACTGTTTAAACTCAGAGATAATAAAAAATAGTATGTATTAAGGATTAAAAACTTTTTTCAAGTATAAGGAAAAGTAAATGTATTGAACTATGAAGATTAGATCAATAATTAAACAAAATAAATGTAAGCATGTGCCAATAATGAACTTATATTACATATACACACATAGCTCTCACCATTTAATGGACAGAAAGGAATAACTTCCAAAATTTTATATTTCATTTTTTTACTTTCTGACATGACTTAATGTGTGGTCATTGATCATTTAGAAAAAAATAGTGATACATTGATAATGATCCACATTAAACTACATAAAGAGATAAAAATTGAGAGTTAAGAAATGATAGTTATACTATCATTCTGTCTTACAAAAATACATATATTTTCTTTGTTTGAATATATAATACATCTAATATATATATATATATATATATATATATATATATAATATCACAATTAAAAAACTTTAATGCAGTTTTACTTATGAATGGTTGATGAGGTTAACAAATGCAAGTTGATAATTTATCACAATATTGTTTTATGGTAAATAGCATTTGTAATATAATTAGTCATAACTTATTTAACACTGCATCGGTGAATAATATATATATTTTGTTTTCCTCTTCAGATATGAGAAGCTTCCACTCTTGTACTTTTTTTTTTTCTCAATCAGATGCTAAGTACCATTTCCTGAAAGACCGTAATCACTGATAAATGAATCCAAAATCTCTTAACTGTATGAAAATTACATATATATAAATATTACAATCTAGAAAGCGTGTTCATCAGAACACATTTTCTGGCTACTTTTAATTACTGTAATTCACTCATCATGTCATTTTCTTATGTTTTTTTTTTTCTCAGCATGTCATTTTTGACAAACTAAAAGAAAGAAAAAATGTAATAAAAAAACATCCCACGGCACTCGATTTGACTTTACAACTACATGTGCTTAGCATACAATACCTAAGAATAGATCCCTATGGAATACCTATTTTCCATTAAAACAAATGTTAGACACAGTTTAAAGTTTTTTAATAAACTATGAACACATTTAGTTTTATATTTATATAGTTTTTTTTATCCTTTGATCAATTTCTTCAAGTTTCCTTATATCTTTGATTCAGCTATAAGAATGCTGAGAACACATGAACTACATTTTAACTCGCCAAACAAGTTAATATCATCACATGCTAAAATAGCATTTTGATTCTTAAATATACGTATATAATTATCATACTAGTTTCTAACATTAAAAATAAAAGAAAGAGTCTTCGGAAGATTGAAAAAAATTGAAGATGATATCAAACTTGTGGTATATAACATTTATATGGATTATAATTATAGCTAAAACAATTACTAATCGAAAGCAAAGTGAATAATATTTTTTTAATAATATAGTTTACGTAACACTAGCGTAAAAACATGTGCTATAACGTTTATGTGTACATCTTTTTTAAATATATAATATTATATGAGTATACGATAATAATAGTATAATATCATTAAGTTAATATAAAAAATAAATTTATATTTAAAGTGAAATAAATAGAGTAAAGAAGAGAAAATAATTGTTATTGAATGAAAAAAAAAATTGTTAGAATAGTTTTATAGAAAACATATAAAGCCAACCGGTAGTCTTTAAAAAATAAATAAATAATTATATTGTAAAGGATAAATTAGAAATAAGTAATCACGAAGACAAAAGAGGAAATCTTCTTTATATATAATTATAAATTTTAAATAATATTATGAGAATATATATATTTTAAATCACTTAGTCTTTCATACTTATGTCATTAAAAATTGTGCTAATAATGTTATAAAGTTGTCTTTAAGTCTAACTCAATCCAATAACAAATAAAATATTAGACCCAACAAACAATAAATCTTGTTAAGATAAGTTATGATTTATGACTCTGATATCATATCAAGAAGTTAATTTTAAGTCTAATTGAATCCCACAAAATCAATTTATGAAAATAAGGCTTGCACCCTTTTATATATTATAGATTGACTTCATTATTAGTCAATGTGGACCGCCAACAAATACTTTTAAAAAAATATTGTAAAGTTTGATGAAATAATACGAAAACATTTTCCACTTTTATTAGACACTTTACCCTATAATTATGATATGTAGGGTGTAGAGACATAAGTTGTAGTGGTCACAAAAAGGAGCTGGTAACCAAACTTTCCCACCAACATTTGGCCTAAGAAAGGTGAGGGCCCTATTTCAAATAATAAAAGTCCTATGAAAAAGGAGGCTTCTATTTGACGAAATCAAGACCCAAATAAGAAATGATATTTAGATGAAGTGAGCTAGGGTACCCTACAACTATATAAACATATCCCCTATAGGGTGTAGGACACATGTTTTGTTTAACCTTCAAGACAAGTCCTTTTTCTAGCCATTTATATAATATATATAAGATAATGACTACTTCTAATGGCCGTTAAACGTATAATGAGGATTAGTAGGTTAATTAATTCCACTGTTATGTGTTATCATATAGGATACCTAGTGATAATTATTTAATTAATTAAAGACAAAATGGGTGATTGTTTTCTACTTTCAAGACAGAGTGTGGTAAATCCAAATTGATAATACAAAACTCAAACTCAAAAGTTGTTGATTGATTAGGGTGTCATCACCTTTATGTCTTATAATGTTTGCATTTTGGATTCACCAAGTGGGTTTAAGCATTGGATTATAATAAGGTTTGAAAATAATTAGTAGATAGTTAGATTCTTTGAATGTGTTATCAAGGTTTATTTTTACCATATAAACAAAAACTAATTTACTATAATAGACAAATTCATTTTGATAATTTGTATATTTAAAAAGAATCGGTATCAATTTATAAGTTAAGAGATGAATTGTTAATATAATTGTGTTCAGGCTTAATCTTCTTAAGTATACTCTTAAGTTTAAGATTTTGTAAATAAAATGTGATTAGAAGGAAAAAAAAACCATTAAAAGTTGTCAACTAAATTTCTTAACAAAATTAGTAAATTCTTAAAGGTAAAATGGGAAATATTTTATATTAATGGAATAGTTTAAAAAAATATTGTGGGAGTTGGATAAAAAGATGATAGTGGGAAAAAATATAAAAATATTATGAGAATCAATCTAATCATTGACTCAATTGAGTAGTAAGTAGATCATTGATTCATCCAATTTACACTAAAAACGTAAAAGTATATTACATATATTTTACAAAATAACTAAATTTAAAAGTTTTATATCACACATTGTTAATATATAAAATAATAAAAAAATATTTCATGGGATGATAAATGATGAATGTGTTTCAAATATCAGTCTAATTAAATGTCAAAATACATAGTAATAATTATAATATGTATTTATTCTGAAAATAATTATAATATATATTTGTAAATGTTTGAACAATATGATTTCAGATATAATTTCAACATTAAAATATTATTAAAATAAAAAATAATAATTTTCAAATTTTCTAAATAAAAAAAAAATGACTAAACAATCCAACTCTAACAAATTTATATTTATATTAAAAAAATCAATCAAATTGATTGACCCAAATGAATTGTTTTTTTTTAGTGTGGGGAGTGTTCCTAGTTTGAGAAGAATGATTAAAAGCATGATATATATTTCAAAACTATGATTTTGATATTTATTAGTGAAGAGTGAGGCTACAAGGATTTTCTAGGGTATGGTCACATATTAAAACCATCAAATTAATATAATATTCCTCTGTAAATGGAAGAAGTAAATGGCATTAATGTGTTGTCCACTTGTGGGGTTCAAGAATTTGAGGAACTTTTGGCCTTTGTGTTGTCTCCTACTCATCATATAATTTATATCCATTAGTTTGGATTGACGAGAAAATATGTAATTAAGTGAGATAGAATGACACTAAATTTTGTTAGAATGGTTTTATTTAAATAAGATTGAGTTTAAACTACACTAATGACGCTCTGTTTTCTTTTTAATTTAAGTGGTTTGACTTATTTATATCAATTAAAATTTAATGTAACTTCTCTAATTTTAAGTGTGAAAGATAGGAGTTAATCACTTTTTTTTTTTCATTTTATTATAAAAGTTATTTTGTTCTATTTCATTATTGTTAGGATGATGAAAATAACATGTCTTGAAAATTTTTCACATTGTGTAAAACAACTAAAGAAGTGAGTGTTAGTGACTATATAATGGACTCTAAATCTATGATGTTTTTTATTCGAATCAAAGAAACTTTAAATTTATATTTGACTACTCACCAAAAGACATGTATGTATTGTTTATGTGTTTTCTTATGTTTATTTTATTTTTATGTTAATAAAGTGATTCTCAAGGTTTTTTTTTCGACAACTATTTATTTTATTTTATATTGTTTTCGACGATAACAATAAATAAAATATAGGGAGTATTTGAGGTGTTCAACCTTAAGATTTAATAAACATATTAAATCAGAACACATCCACATGAGGTTATATTTTATGTTTCTCTAATTAAAATAGAACATGATGTTATATAAAATTGTACGGTTTGGTTTTATCACCAAAGATAGAATGATGAAATAAAATAGAATGTTTCATTTTTCTTTGTTCACGCATCTTAATGTCGGCATATTTGTTACGAAGCATATAAAATAATATTAGTGAAATGAGAGAGAGATTAAACTTTCTTAAAATTTATATGAAACAAAGATTGTTGCAAACTTTATAGGTATTTGGGATTAAAAAAAAACTGAAAGTACAAGAAGAATTACTTTTGATGATTTTGCTTAATCGTGCACTGTCAAAATTAAATCAATTATTTTTTTTTTTGTTATTTGTTAAATAATCATTTTTTAAAGACCGCTGATATCTTCTTCTCATACTATTAAAACAGTTTTATAATTAAGAATTGAACTTAAGATTATGAATTATAAAAATGTCTAATAATTTGCGTTTTTAGCGATAATCTAAACATTTATTTTATGGAGTAACCAATGTTAATAATTATTTTATAAAAAAAATATGAAATAATTCAATTGTTATACAATTTTGTTTCGCCCTATAGTCACACCTTTTTTTTATCTGCATAATCATACCTTGTAAATTTCTTGTTGATATATTTTTGTTAATTTTCGTAGTTACATGATGTTTATATTCTTTAATATATAAATATGATATAATTATTTGTGTAAAAAGAGCATTTAACTTTATTTAATTTGTTTTGGTTTAAAGAGAAATTAAACTTTTAAAAAGGCAATGTGATTTTTGACATTATTGTCAAACTATATATATGCATGGAATTGAAGTCTATTTCTTGATCATATGAATATAGGTTTATCAAAGTTTATATTCATGAGGTTAGAAAATATGTTTTGGTTGTCTTAAAACATATATTTATAGTTGTGTATGTAATTTTAAAATTGTCATTACGTTTCTAAAAGACACCAGTTTAACCTAACTGAAATCTATATCCACCTATAAAGGGTTAATTTGTAAATTTTTACAACCCACGAAAAGTCATGTTGCAAAGAACCACTCCAGAACTAGCTTTTTCCTCCATAATAGTCTTTGTTGAAGTTCGTTTATCTCATTCTTCTTAATTTTGATTTCTTTCATTGAGGTTCATGTTTACTTTCCCTTTCATTTTTCATGATGTTGTTGTTAATCGTTATGGTGTTGTTGCATGTAGGTTTCTCATTGTCATCCTTTCACGTTTGAAGCATCAGTGCAAAAAGGTTTGTGTAACTTTCGCTTTGGGTCTCTCTTTGCACTCTTGCTCTTATTGTCCAAAGTTGTAAGTGTTCCTCATTCCACTCTCTCGCAACAAGCATTGTTTGAGTTGTTGGTCTTAAGTTTCGGTTGTCTTAATAACCAAAGCCTATTCTTACAATGTGTTTCGTTGCACTAGTGAATGTCATGTAGAAAAGACTATGGAGGAAGAATATTTCCCTTTTATAAATTGTATTAAGTACACTTATTTATATATATATATATATATATATATATATATATATATATATATATATATATATTATAGGGAAGAAAAAGGGATATATTAACGGATAAAATTTGTTGATAAATTAAAATTGATGATGGTAAAAATTTTATTGATAAAATATTTATTGATAAATTTCATTCACAAATAATAAAAATTCATTGATAATTATTAAAGGTCAAAATTTGTTGGTAAATATTAATCAATAATTTTTGACAAATTTTGATCGTCGATAATTATCCATCACTAAATATCATAATTTGATTATTCTTTCTTATTCTTCCTACCTTCTTTTTATTATTCTTCTTCTTGCTCTTACTTCTCTCATTCCCTCCTTTTTTATCGTCTTTGGCTCCTCTCCTCCTTCAACTTGATTGTTTCTCATTCTCTTCCTACTCCTCTCCTCCTCTTGTCCTTCTTTTGACCAATTTTATAATGAATATTTTAAGAACTCATTACATAATACATGCACCAGTTGTTGTTCTCAATAATACTTAACTTAGCACTTTTACCCTTTATTCATGGAATGGAGGAAACATTAATTTCGTTTTTTTAGACTTGAGTTTAACCAAATAAATTGTTAATTTTAGTCTTCTGATATCTACGATGTTTAGACACACTATAATTGTACAATATTAGGTGTTTTTGGTAGTAGAAAATAAATGGAATGAATTAAAACATATTACAGAGTTGGATTGGTTGAAACAGAATGAAATGGGTTTCAATTATTTTAATTCCCATCTCAAATATATTATCTTTAAGATGCTAATAGTTAAGTTAAAATTTACAATCTAAAAGTTTTGTTCCACAAAGTATCCATATTTGGAATTGTGTGGTGAAATATACCCACATATAAGGCAATATTATGTTATTAAAATATCCATTGTTGATTTTGAAATCAGTAGTTATTTCATCGTATTACTTTTTTAAAGAATTGAAATAATATTGAGATAGAACTGGTACTTTCTAGTCGTATAATTTACTAGTAGCATATTTCATTAATACTTATGAATATTAAAAAGAGATCAATATAAAAGGTGCACGTTTTAAATCTAAATAAAAAATAAATAAATAAACGGATAATTATTTGACATTTTATTAAACACAAACATATATCACCACAAGATAAAAATGATTAGAAAAACAGTGATTTTATATTTTTTAAAAATGAAAAAGTTACAAGAATTAAAGTTTAAATTTTCTACTATTTACCCACAAACTTTGTCACTAGATTCATCTACATGGAATATTTTCTGTCCTTTCATAATTTAAGGATACATATAAGTTACTTTATAAACTCTTGATGATAACAAAAGCAAGGAAAGAGAATACTTAATTAATGGGTTCAGTAACCAAATAGTTATTATGCTAAGAATCAAAGTGATCTCAAAGTTAATTGCTTTGTCTCTTCCAAGATTTCATTTCACAATAAATAGGTTTGAAAAAAAAAATTAAGGAATTTCTTTAAGAGAAGGGTTAAAGAAAGTCATGTTCTTAGTCTATATTTAAAGTTCTATTCTACACTTTTTTGACTCCTCCACTTTCACTCTTTTACACACACCTAAACGTTTATATTACACCAATTATCTTCCTTTAAAAATCAATTTTATATACATTATGGATATATATACTATTTATCTGGATTGTGGGGTATTGATCACGTCTCAAATTTAAGTGATAACATTCTAATGGATTATCTAATGACATTGAAGTGACCTTAATCTTACTTTTAGCCTCCAAACAAAACTTCAAGCCTCATACCATTATTATTTTCACATTTTTCATTTTTCACTACTAATGAACTTTTTTTTTTAAAGTTTGTATGAAGATATAGTAAATATAGCACTAACTTGTATTCATTCTAATAATTATTAATTGTATACTTTAAACAAAATCACTTAATCTCAAGAATACATATTTCCATAATTAAGAAAATAAGTTTTAAAAGACAACACTTTATATCCATTATACTAAATCTAATATAATAAAAAAAATAATTGTTTCAACTTCAAGACAATAAATTTAGAGTGAATTACTACATTTAAAACATTATTTACTTTTACACATAGAAATCCATAATGATTTTATCGTTAAACATATATCAAAGAATTAAAAGGAGAACTATATATTTAAATTATACTTAATGTTAGATATTCTACATTGATCAAAAATAAATACAAATTTACAATATAAATAAATGGTAATTCTATTTTTTAAATCAGTTAAGTAAAAAAAATATATTCTTACTTATATATTATAATTTGATTTTAGCTTTAGTTTACGTAAAACCTTCAACAACTTCTAAATTAAAGACATCATACTTTCACACTAATAACATCAAATGTTAAAATCGAAAAAAAATCCAAAAAGAAATATCTGTAATATATATGAAAAATTAAGAAGCAAATAATAAGAAATTAGTGTCGACTTCAAAATCTTAAAGAAGATCAAGAGCATACGTTACATATTGAATTATTGTGGTGGAAGATGAAATAGAATGAAAGTGGTTAAGTAGGGTTTGTAGAAAGAAACAAGAGGTAGATTACAGAAGGTTTAGATTACATGAAAGACAGAATATACCTTTGATTAAATGTAAAGACATTATTGGATGAACAGAGAGTAACATATATAACACTTAGTCCAATGTTTGTGGGATCCTAACGGCTAATACCTGTCGGAAGAACCCTAGAGAATCGTGGATGCCAACTTTCTTTAAAACGCGTGGGCTCCATTTACTCAAAACAATTAAGATTAACATTTTTTATTTATTTTTATTTAGAGTCTTTAGGTGGGTTGTCAATTCCATCACCAATCATATCATGTTTTGATGATCTTTGGAATCCCAAACAGTCATTAACACAAAAGTGAGGGCCCCACTTAACCAAAGTTACTGTTAAATTAATTCAAATGTTGGATAATTAAAATTCTAAATTCAAAATTGATCTGAATTATCTCATTGGTAATGGTAACCTCTCCTTCTAAGCAAACTCTTCTAGGATCATGACTTCAACAAGACCATCTTTGACACAATAATGAATATACAAAACTCAATAATGAATATATATCACTTTTGTGATATTAATGGTTATGTTGTTTTGCATTTTAGGAAGAGGAAAATAATAAAATAAAGTGGTCAAAAAATTTGTGATGTTTATAGCAAATGATAAATTATTAGAAATGATTTTAAAAGAGTGTGAATTGGGAAGGTTTTGGGTCTCGAAGTGTAGGAAAAACGACGGCCGTTGGTTTTGTCGCATTGTGGGTGTGATGCAGACAACTTAGGTTGTTAGTTAACGTTGTTTGATACTGCCGCGTGGCCCGATCTCATTTATTTGAACGCAACATAATTATTGATCAATCTAATGTATTCATGTGTTTAATATAAATATAGATATGTATACAGTATATTTTACTCACTCCCTGAGTTAAATATTAGAAAGTAAATAATTTTGTACTAATTAAAAAAACAAGTTTTTTTAATTTGTTTTTACTAATTTAATTAAAAGTTAAAAAATAACTATTGAAGTTATAATTACAATTTATTTGAAAATGATTTTATGAAATAAGGTAGATTTTTTTATATTTGTTTGTGGGTTTAATTATTAACTTGATTTTTATATTTATGTCTTCGCTTAAGTTTTCATATTATTTTTAATTTAATTCAGTTTTTACTATTTTAAAAAGAATTAATGTGGTTCTCTGTATAAAAAAAAATCAATTTAGTCTCTTAATTGACATTAGTATCATGTGAAAAGTATCACGTGTCAAAAAACTTATTTTGAGATCATAGTTTGATATTGAATTTTAATACATGATGCTTTCTAAATATTTTCACATATTACACGTCGAAATTTTGATATGTGATATTTTACTAATATTGTTAACATCAGATTAATAGAACCACTCAAGTTAACTCTATAAAAAAAATTTGAAACTCTAGAAAAATATTAAAACTGAAATGAGTAAAAGAAATATAGAATAAAATTGAATCAACAAATTTGTTCAAAGATGATTGTATACATGTGACAGATTTATATACATTTATGATTGATAATGCTATTAAATTTTGTAATTGCAGCAAATCTGTTTTATTGGTTGGAACGTGTGGGGACATTGTGCAATCCATGAAGGTTGAGGAGACAATATTTATGTGTTGATTTGTGATAGAGTGATTAAAGAATGGTGAGATTTTTGTGCAGAGTGGGAGAAAAAGGAAGATGAAGAGGGAGGTGAAATCTAAGTATAATAAATAAAGCAATGGATCATAAGGAGAGACAGGGAATAAGTGAGTTGATTATTGATTATAATAAGATAAGAGAAGGAAGATGATTGTGTAAAGAAAGAGGAAAAGGAAAGGATTAGAAATGTTATTAGGCATAAAAATAGGAAGAAAAGGAGAGAAGAGGGTGTCCCACACGGTTTATTGAAGAACATGGATGATGCAATGCAACCAACACAAACCAAACAACTCTGATATTGACTATTGAGTCTCGCAGCACATGCTTGCACAATTTCGATTCGCTCACATATCACTTGTCAAGGAAAAGTTTACATGTCTTTAAGACCTTTAAAGTGCAAAATCATTTCTAGTTTCATTTTCTCTCTTCTTTTCTTATTTTAATTTTTGCATTGGTTTAACTTATTCGGTGTTTATCTTGGACCCTGTGGTAAAAAAAGTTGACGGGTTTTGATATGGGTCTGTTGCAATTGGAATTGGATTTTTTCTTTCTGCACCCCATTTTCAAAACCGACAATTCAAAAGTCACTTTTACAAAAGGCAAAATGGTGATTTTGAAAATTATGGGTGCAGTTAGAAATTATAAGGTGCAGATAGAAAAAGCTGTGGAATTTGAATGGAGTTCACCAAATATTTTGGACCACTTATAACTAAAGGCCCACATATAATCCCTACAGAACATGATCATGTAATTGTAAGAAACAGATACCGAAACAACAAGGGAAGTTCTTTAAACAGGTGATTCATCTATAAGAATACTCAAACCAATCATACACTAAAACACTTTTTACAAGTTATTTTGAATAAACTTGCAACATAAAGCTTATACATTAAGTATAATTTAATTACGTCTTTTATTTAAATAGTGTATGATTGCAGATAAAGGAGAAAAGGGCAAAAGAATTGGCCATGATGATCAGTAAAGTTATTCAACAATCTAAGAAAGTAAGTTCTCATAGATTATGGTGTCTTCCTTTACCTGGCCAATCAAATTACAATCAATATATTATACTTTGTTGTCACATCAGATATAATCCATCCACCTTTGTGTTTTAAATACAATAGGTTTTTTGTGTTGTTTTTCTTTAGAAAATCACACTCCGGTTTAAGCGTGTGACATAAAAATGGTACTTTAGAAGAGACACGAAAACGAAACATTCACCTGAGGTTCGTCCTAAGTGACTGTTATTATGAACTAACACAAAATAGTGATAGCCAACGAACTAGGAACATAGGATACAATACAACATACGAAATACACAGAACAACATCATCATAGGATACATATGTTAAATGATTAATTAAATAAAGAACGCTATATATAATTCTATCGGTTATTTCGCTTAGTCTAATCTAATCTTCGCAATTTGACATTTACCGGAACCTCCTTGTACGAATGAACCTTCTGAACTGCTCTTCGCAAGGGTCTTCCGAAAGAACACCTTGGAGCTTTATTCCTTTCATCAGAGCTTTCTCCTCTTTCAGTTTTTGAAGTTGGAGATCTCATCGTGTTAGGTCCAGATTGAGTGACAAGATATGCATCCTCTAACTCGAACAAATTTTCTAGAGGTTCATGTTCATGGGTTTTGAACGTTGTAGAATGTCTCCTCAAACGTCTCCTATGTATCAAAAATTAAGGTGCACATCATATTAACAATTTTCTATAAACTTATTATTTAGTTATGCTAATAATTTTCTCAGGTGCTTTTACAACATGCAATGCAACTCTTCATGCATTCCATACACTCAACATAAATAAATTAAAGTGCATTTGTTCAATGAGCTTGGGCGTGCATTGACCATCTTAAACTGAATTAACCTAAGAGACATTGGTAGATGATGTTAAAGAGTGAACTAACCTATTTTCTTTAGCTTTGTCTTTCCCTGTTTTCTTCGAAGCAGTTGAAGAACCAGTAGCTGCAGAGTTCCAAAACAAGCTTAAAGATTGAGAAAGAAAAATGTAAGAAAAAAATTCCTTGAAGAGATGAGTTTTAGCATTTACATTTACTCCTTATCCGTCTTCTATTCATACATTTGTGTTGTTCATCATTGCTGTCCTCAGGGGATAGCTGCACTGTCTTTTCATCTTCTTCCTTGAGCCCATCGATACATACAACAATAAAAGAATGAGGAATAACATTCAATATTCGCCAATGCCATCAATTTAGAAGACAAATAAGTGTAAAAGATTTTTCTCAGGTACCTGTAACTTTGTTAAGGTAGGATTCTCTACGCAGTTAATCTCCCCTTTATTCTGCAAAAATGGGAAGGTCCCAGTTCATTTACAATGATGATATCAGATTGAAAAAGAAAAAGAAAACAAAGGGAAAACATTGTTTTATGCCTTATCCTACATATTGCATTGGAAATTTTAGAGCTTAGACCACACACAGAATACCAAAATTTAACTCAATCCTGTTAAAATGCTTGTAAGGCTCTTTTTTTTTTTTTATCTTTTTTACAAAATGAGAATTCTTGCAAATAACGTTTGGCATAAAAAATCATCTCTAATGGATAACTTTAACAGTAAAAACTTGAATATGCACATGAGGAGCAATTTTCAGTTCAGGAAAAAACACCCAATAGAATACTGGAAGGATAATTGCCGTGAGAAAACGTTTTTTTCTTTAAATTTTACAATTTTACAAAAGTTTTACGCACAAACATTTCACATAAATGCTAAATCTTTTCTGAAGAGACGTTGCTTACTGATCATTTATGCAATTTTTTTGGAGTGGCATTAATGCACAAAAACTACACATAAATTAATTAACCGGTGATAATCACAATTTAAAAAGTAACACCTGCAATTTATTTAAAAGATGTAATCATAACCAAAAAACTTGTTCCCTATATTTTCATTATTCATTTTAAAATATTTTTTCCCCATAACATGATACGAAATAACCATGGTTTTTATCTAAGAGCTTAAACATAAGAGATTACTTAGAGAATTTGAGTTCAATTCTATTTTAAACCAATAATGTATAAATGGTGTACATCAGACATTTAAACACTTTTTCCTCCCAAACCACAATAAATTATTATGATTGTAGACCATTACATGTCTTGGGTCTGGATGAATCTCTGATAAATAACCAAAAGTTTTTCAATCTATAAAAAAGATTTAGTACACATGATGATCTGTTATATCATATCATGCAATAATTTCTCCAACCACAGTTTCTTCCACAGAGCATTCATGCACGAAGTAAGGTAAGCACGTAACTGAGCACATGAAGTAACAGAAAATCTAGCTCAAAGCATAACAAACCTGCACATTCATGTTTTTTCCTTTAATCAAAGCAGCCCTCCACAAAATTTCATGCTGCAGCGTTTTAATCTGAAACAACCATCATCCAATTCAAGAGAAAAAAAAATGAACCCTAAAAAGCCATTTGAGTAGCACTCCACAAACAAATACACTTAGAGAACTGAACCAACTCATTAACTCACTCATGACTTACCCTTTCCCTCCCCATGTTAAGCTCCTGCAAAATTAACCAAAAAGAGTTACCATCACCCGCAATTAACCACGTCAATTAACAAAGCACTTGTTCCATTCCAAAACTAACCGCTAACATGTGACTATTTGACTGCGCGAGGTTCCAGTTTTGGAGTTGCAGCTTCTTCACATCGCCTCTCAGCCTCTGCAGCTCCGCGCCACTCACTTCAATCATTTTGCTGTTCAATTTTAAAAATAAGCAAATTAAATTAATAACTAATAACACTATAGTTCATTGCTTCTAATTCTCTGATGCTAAAACTCGATAGTTTAGTTACTTTCTTTCCGCAAGGAGTTGAATCAACGCCGTTCTTTCCTGCGTCACAATTCAACCAAACAATTAAGAAAAGAGATAATAATAGATGAAAAATCGAAAGAAAAGGAGAAAGTAGTAAATAAATGCACCTTGAGGAGTTGTTGAATGGAATTGTTATCAGAGGGAAAGGAGTGAAGTTGTTGGGAGTGAGCGTTGTTGGCGTTGTTGGCGTTGTTGGTGATGTCGGAAAGCTTCTTCCGCATTAAGCTTCCGATGGATTTCTTCGCCATTTTCTCCGCTGGCATGCTCATGCTTCTTCTACTACGACCACACCACCTACTTGATTAATTGCAAGTTGTTCATTTGAACGGAGTGTGGAAAGTGAAGAAAGGGAAGGAGTGTGTTGGAAGAAAAACAAAGCGAAAAGCGAAAAGGAAAACCAAGGACACTTCACTTCCTTCCTAGCCTAACGGCTTCTTTAACTGAAACTACCGTTACCGAACCTAATTCAAAGCCTCCCGAACCTCCCTTTCAAAAGGTCACAGGCGGGTTATCCTATCGTCCTATACTGTTTCAAAATTTCCTTTTTCGAATTTGATTTAAAATTTATCAATCCTTTATTGGTTACAAATCCCATTTTTTAATTTAAATATATGAAATAGTGTATGCGAATTGCTTTTATTAGATGTTTTTAGAATTATTGCTTGCTTAATCAATAAAGAACATGAACATGTTACAACAATTTCTATTTTTCTTTGTTCTCACAAATGTTTATTAAATAGTTTGTTTCTTTATTTTCTCCGTTAGCATACAGTGATTTACAGTGGCTGGGAAAGTGTTTAGAGTTCCTTTGCTGCTTTATGGATTTTTAATGGGCTTTTATTTGTTGTTGTTAACATATTTACTTTACATTATACTATTTGAAAATTGAGACATCGATAACTAATTTGAAATTTGAATTACTTGTATGCAGTTTGCAGGTTCCACACCTTTGCTACCTAGGAACATTGAATTGCCATAAAATAAGAGACAGGCACAAAAGGAACTGGAGAAAATAAGGTAATCGTGAATTTTAACTTAAGATACTGTTTTACATGTAATTTGACAGCTTTCGTCAAAATATTTTGATCACACCCAACTTTCTTTCTTTCCTCTGGTTGAAAAAATTATACATGAATTGATTCTGGGAATGTGCAGGAGGCTAAAGATAACTGAAACCAATTATTTGTAGATGGAGAAGTGCAGAAGATATGAAGCCCTGTGACGAACCTGTGAAACAACATTATGTTAGGTACATGAAATCACTCTGAAACCAAATCAGTGTTAAAAATAAGAAAGTTGTTTCCTTCACCTTTGATGCATATGAACGTAGGTTGGTTGCTGAAATTAAGGTGGAACAATTTTGAAGGTAAAGACAGAACATCTCATAGATTACTGGATTGTCTTCGATTAATGAGTTGGATATAACCCAATTCTCTGTCAAAACTAAGTGAATATACATATTGTAGAAGTCACAACTTCTGTCTTTGAAATTAATTTCTGTAAAAGACCTGAGGATCTCTTCTCCACTGTTAACCTGAGGAAAAAACCAGTTTGAATTTCCGAAAGTTTAAATAAACTTTTTATATAAATAAACTAGACAAGAGAAAGACAAGTAGCATACTCCATCAAAACAAGAAAGCAGTGTTTGATAAGCAACAGCACTCCTAAGTTGCTTGCAACGAGGTGTAGCTTCTGATATACATTCAATAGTCTGGATGCAATTCAAATCCTTTGAGACTCTACAAAGAAAAAACGAGAAATTAAGATCACAAAACCAATGAGCAAGATATAGAGAACAAATATCAGCATGCACATTAACTTGTTTATTTACGGTGCATAGCTTGGTCATTAATTCCAAATAGGATAAAGTTTGCAACAAAATTTGGTTCTAGTCCACTTTTAACCCAATTTATATATATACTGTTAACAACAATATTTGCAAGAGAAATTATATAAGAACCTGCAAGCAATGAATTTAGCTATGTTCTCACTACTTGAGCACCATTCCTGGTCTGTAAAGTAATTGACAATCGCTTCCATGCAGTCCTTTAAAAGCACCAACAAACCCAGAAACTGGCGATCAAGGAATAGACAAATAATAATTTCAACTATCTCTTCAGCTTCTACAGTAGAGAAGATTTCCTTTTTACTCCTGCAATGAGAATCAAGAGATATGAGTTCACACCATCGTACTTTCAAATATTGTCACTTGAATCATCAAAAGGCTATCTAATCAAGGCTGCCATAAACTCAAATGATGACTAACAAAAGAGTCAAATAACAGAAAAACCATTCAGGTGATCATTTAGTAGACTCACTGCTATTACTTGTTGCTTACCTTATCAGACAACAAACAGTGACAAATCTGATCCAAGCTCTAGTGTTTTGAGGTGGTCTTCCTTCAACGTCAGAATCTAAAAAAGACAAACATATAGATTGTTCTTAGAAGATTGCAATCAATGTGGCAAGATATTAGCAATTCTACTGAAACACTTCGGAGTTCAGACTCACAGTGTTGACACTTAACTAATATTAGATTACAACAATCTGTAAAGCACGGTGGAGAGATAAACTGGTATAGATATAAGAGAATAACCTAAGCTATTTGGCTCTGAGCTGGAAGAAAATTTAAAGAGGAACCCGTAAATGTCCAGAGCTCTTCTTAAATCTGCATATTCAGGAAACCAATCAATTTTGACCGGCATTTGATTGACCTGGTAAAAGGTTGCTGTGAACTATAAGATATAGTATCAAAAGATAATACAGAAATTAAAATTAACGTATTAGTTTATCAATGGTGCAATGCCAAAGTAAACATAACAAACAAGTTTACCTCCTCTTCAGAAGAGAGAATTGCACACCAAAAGTCGGTGGAAGAGCTGAAAAGCTCTTCTTTTGATGAATATAACACTGAAAGAACAAAGTTAAACAGTGGGATGACAAAGATTGCTGGAATATTCACGTATATAACTAAGTGTTTTCACTCACTTGTGTTGAACGCCCAGATGGCAACTGATTTTTCTACATGACCACACACAAAAACTAATTTTGAAAGCCAACCATTAACTAGTAACCCTTCAAGAAATATATCTCCTGCAAAAACAAATAATATTAGCTGCTATGCGTATAACCACTGAAAAACAGGTATACAATTTCCTCTGATAGCAACAAGCAGTAATTTGAGCTACGCTTCACTCAGTATTTTACCATACAAAAAAGAGATGGTTTATTAACATTACAAAGTAACAAAAAGACAGAAACATTGTTGCCTTATAAAACAAGAAAATACATCAACCTTTGTCCACAGTCAATTCCACCACAGAATTTAGCTTGTTGTTCAGAAAGGAGTTTAAAAGGTTACAGCATGTAAGATCAGGAAACTCCACAGGGGGAAAAGCTTTCTGCAATACACAACATCAAAAATCTAAAGCATTCAAACAATGAAGAGATAAAAGTAGCAATCCATGTACAGAGAATGACCGATAAATTTGACTTAGTACAATAACCTTATCTCCAAAAACCTTTACTCCCCAGGGTGGAATGTCTTCTTCTTCACCAAAAGCTTTCAACTGGAAAGAAACCCTAAGTATTCAGTAACAGACAATGCCAATCGCTAAGTACACAGAAACTTAGAGATAAGAACAGGTAAAAAGATTGTGCCTGTTTGTGACATTTCTCAACTAGCCTAGTCAACTTGGCTTCCTTGCTATCTTCGTCATCGTAGGAAGTCTTCCTCTTCTTTGCCTTAGTATTGGCCTTTGTCTGTTTTTTCCTCCTCTCTAGAAGCTTGTTCTGTTCTTTGTAATGATCTTTAAGAAGATCATCCAACCCAATAATTTTTTTCCTGGTTGGAATACAAATTTAAACTATTTGTTATAATCCACACTTTGAACAAACCAAGGGAAACCCAGATAACGCAAAACATCAAAACATGAATTATCATGAAAACTGCTAAGCTATAAAACCCTAAACCAAGAAAACAATGATAAAAATTGAACCTTTTGAAGAGTTGGGGCAAAAAGTAACATTTTTTGTGGAAAAGGATTACCTTTTAGTGTTAATTGCAGGGGATTTCAGAAGGTCGTCTTCTAACTCGAAATCCAAAGGATCGTTCATGTCCATCACAGAGTTCCGAGTTGGAATTTGATATTGGTAATTTGAAAAGTTGCACAATTTTGTGAGAAGCGTTCTACACAACTTATTTTGATGGGTTTACTTTGCTTGAGTCAATCACAATTTGGAGGGAAAATCTTCTTAACTCATGATTTCATGATATGTTGGGCTTAAAAATTTGTTCAGTTAAAGAAAAAACCCTACAAATAAATGTTATATCTCAATGTGTAATCTATATTTTAGTATTTGCTTAGTGTAATTTTTTTTTTTAAGTGGGGTGAAATCTTCCTTTACTAAATGAGTTTTATTAATAATAAAAATATATTTGAGAAGTAAGAAAAAGTAAATAAAAAGATATTCACGTACATAAGATTTTTGTCATAATGTTGAATTGAATATGAGTAAAAATATTTACACAATTTTTATTCACATTTTTTTTGGCTTAATATCTTAGTTGGTTCCTTCTTTTTTTTTCCGATCTTTAAATCGACTTAGCGGACCAAACTCACGTTACCATTCTTATTTTTAATTAAATTAGCAGTAAACATTTTAACACAAAATTTACTTTGGAATATGATTATCCAAAGTGGGACTAGTTTGCTATCACTATTGTTTACTGATCATAATTTGTGATTAAATTTTTGTGTGACTAAATTATATTTTTTTAACATTGTTTTTCTCTTATACTTAAAGTAACATGTTTTTCTCTTATATTTAAAATAACAAAATAAAGTAATTATAACTCTTTATTTAATACTAGCGTCCACACAGACACTATTATGTCTCTGTGTACGCATTTGTTTGCTATGAATGATAATATGTTAATATGTAATAATAATATAATGTTATTAAGTTAATATATAAAATAAATTAATATTTATTAAAAATAAAGTAAAATGAATAAAAAAATTAATTTTTAATGAATAAGAAAAATAAATAGTTTAAAGAAAATAAGTAAAAATAATCATTAATTTTAAAAAAATTAATAAATAATTATATTAAAAAGGTATAATCAATATTATAAAATGTGGATACAAAAGAAAGAATTTTCTTTGTATATTGTTGTAAATTAAACAAAATAAAATGTGAACATCACTAAACAAAGTAATAAAAAAGGATAATGCCCAATTAACAAAATAAAATAAAGGATAAAAATTTAATTAAAAAATTGAAATATTTAAATACTCAATGAATTAAAATAATTTTATATAAATCAAATTAAAAATATTTAAATTTATTGAAAACCATCTATGGCCCAATATAACAGCCGATAAGAATATAGTTGAACATTGGGAGTTTTCTTCCTACACCCCCAATTTTTCCATCACCTCCAAGTTTGACTTGACCGTGAAGATCATTATATCCTTCAAAAAAATAAAATGTAAATTATAAATTAAATATCTCTACAACCCGTATCTCCAGGAATGAAATTCGGTACCCCAGTTTCTGAAAGCCGGTAACACTGATTTCTGAAAGCCGGTACCACCGGTTTCTGAAAGCCGGTAACACCGATTTCTGAAAGTCGGTACCACCAGATTCCGAAAGTCGGTAACCCCAATTTTTGTTTTTAATATATATATATATATATATATATATATATATATATATATATTTATTTATTTATATATTTTAAAATTATATTTATATATAATTATATTATTTATATCAAGTTTAAAAAAAATTTGAATAATTTTAATTATATATTTTTTAGTTGTATATCTTTATTATTTAAAAATAAAAAATAATTTGATGGATGGTGGTTGATAAAAGCGATTAAGGTTCTATCTCTGATCATAATAAAATTATTTTTCAATAAGTCATCAAGAAAGTATTAAAGTAAAAAAAAAAAGTAAGGAGATAAATGATTATCTCAATATCTGTCATAAATCATTAATATTTTATTATGATTTATATATCTTAAATTTGTGATTATCCTATGACGTTTCTTCCAAATTAAGTTTTACCCAAATTAGTATGAACCCTAATTATGATTTTAGGAATTCTTTTATCAAATTGGCATGAACCTTAATTTTACCCAAATTAGTACAACCTTAAATTATGAAATTTAAAGGTTGTTGTGTTTTATGCTGAAATGGTAAAATTTATGGATATATCTTGGGTTGCATTACAAATTCTGCTACACATAATGAATTAGTTGGATAACCTTGATTTGGAATAGAAATTAGAATATCTATGTTGCGTGAATTCAGTGATTTAGAAATATTAGAAACTGAAAAGTGCATTCGTGAATCACTCTATAAAAATGGTTTAAGTAAAGAAAATGAAGAAATTTTTATTTAACTAGAAAATTAATTTATATATAAAAAAATTAAATTTGGCACCCCTAAAATTTTTATTCATGTTTCGCCACTGTTCGAATTTTGAAAATCGATAAAACTGAATTCTGAAAGTTGGTAACACCAGTTTCTGAAAGTCGGTAACTTCGATTTCTGAAAATCGGTAACACCGAGTTCTGAAAGCCGGTAACTTTGGTTTTTAAAAGCCGGTAACTACGACTTCTGAAAGCCGGTAACTACAAACCAAAAGGGTAGCAATGAAATTATAAAAAAGTTAGAGGTGTAGGAAGAAAAACCCCGAACATTGGCAGTATCCCAAGAGTTGTAGGCCTCATTTTCTACTATATCGTGACCCATCTATATTTTTTTATTGAAACGGTTGAAAGCCCAAAACCAAAACACTACAATAATTAATTGTACGAGCCTCCATAGGTTCGTAATATTTTAACGGACCAACCAAAAACAAATTTTCTTATTTGTCTTGCTCTAAAAATCAACTAATAATACATCAGAATTAATATATAAATAAAAAAGTAACTTTTGAAAAATTCAATAGATTTTTTTCTTTTACAAATTATCTTAAACTAAGTTCTTTGAATTATGAAGAAATGTTTTTTATTTCTCTTTTATTTTCATTCTTTAGAAGTATCAATGAAGAAAATTATTCAGTAAAAATTTACTTTGCTTGACCCTCCTCCAATACAAGGTCATTTAAAAGTTTGGATTCTCTCTTAAATTTTTCCATATTATTTTTCTATAGTCCTTTTTCAAAAATTTACTGATAAATAATAATTTTGATATTTTAAAATATATTAAATAGTTGTTTAAAATACTATATTTTTATATCGTTAATGTTTAGCAGAAAATCCCACAAAAAGAACTCAATAAAAAATTTTAACTCATCATTTAATTATTTATAAAGACATTATATATTTTCTGGTTTTAATTCTGAGAGAGAATAGAAAAAGAAGGGAATATACTCATACATCCACCATTCAAAGGTCAAACAAAATCCAATGTCCCCACTCTCCAAAATCTGAAAGAATATGAAAAATAATAGTAAGTTATAGTTGGCAATTCATTAATCGAATTGAGGCTGGGTTATTCCTTGTAGGGTGTCACATGCACACATGGGAACATGTTCCCAAAGCCAAACCCAATTTTCATCAAACTTTTCTCTCCAATAATTTCGAAGATTCTTCATTTTATCACCTCTGTTACTCACTCCACTGCATGTGCTCAAACAGCTCACACCACATTCCTGTAGGGTCATGCCCTTTTCTATCATTAAATTACATCTTCTTTCAAATTACAATTCCTTCATTTCTAAGCTCATGCATAAACAGACATCTCTTCATCTTCAGGAATATTGCATTGCCAAGTGGATAACTTGTCTTGTGTTCTTTCAATGCTGGGGGTAGTTGTCTCTTACAACCTCTTCGGTACAAATAAGTATGTTGGGTATTACGAGATATATATCATCGAAAAGATACAATATTAATGAGACATGAGTTCAATTTAAATATAAAAAAATTGACATCTTAGAGAATGGAGGGAGGTAGAAATAATTAAATTGCCGTTTACCTCAACTCTTAAGTGATGTGAGATTTATTGAGTGTACCGAAACAAAAACGAATTTCAATTTCAACTAATTTAGAAACTAAAAATATATTTATCTTTTGGGTTAAATAAGTTTTTGATTTCCAAAGTTTCAGTGAAATTTGGAATTAGTCTCTCTTTAAAATTTTTAACCAATTTAGTCATTCATTTTTAAAAATGCGTAAATTTATTCATTTTAACCAATTTTTTTTAAGTTTATCTGACGTTTCAAGTGCATCTTATGATAGTATTTGAATTGTGTACACCGTTTGACACATTTTCGCTTCAATGTTAACTCAAATATTATCATAAAATGCGTTTAAAATGTCAAATAAATTTAACAAAATTTAGTAAAAAAGATTAAATTTGTGCATTTTTAAAAATAAAGAACTAAAATAGTATACATTTTTGAAGAAGAACTAATTCTAAAATTTACTGAGGGAAAAAAATATATTTAACCCTTATTTTATTTTTTTGTATATATTTGGACGAAAGGATCTTTCTATATTTGCATTTCTGTCGCTACGCATATGGTCTTAATTTGAGAGACATGCCATGTAAAAATTCTGGCAAATAATAATAACTATTCGTCCTTTCTATATAGCTAAATAGCCAATTTGGTCAACTCGGACTTCTCTTCCATACTGTTAAATTTGAAAGATAGAGTAATGGCACTGTCTTACTCATTTATATATTACCTAACCGAACTGCACAAATAAATGCTTGGAGTTATTAAAGTAAACCCAACTATGATTAACAAGATCATGTTGTATCAATGATTTTTTGTTTTTACCTGTTACGTTCTATATTAAAGTCTCCCAAACAAATAATCGAAAAATAAAACCTACTAAAATGTTTCTTCATTTTCTCCTCAATGTATTATTCATTAATAAATCTAATTGTTATTGGTGAAAAATTGAGTTATAGATATTTAAGGCATGAGTTCAAGTTATAATTTTTTATGAATTAAATATGTTTTTGTTACCTTAACTTTCGGTGAATTTTGAAATTAGTCCATTTTGAAATTTAAGACTAATTTAGTCATTTATCTTTCGAAATATATGAATTTAGTTTTTTTAATCAAATTTTGTTAAATTTATTTGATGTTTCGTAGGTATTTCAAGATTGTATTTAAGTTGTTTATACTGTTTGACACAATTTTGTTTTAATGTTAAGTCAAATACTATTATGAACACGTTTAAAATGTTAAATAAACTTAATAAAATTTGATTAAAATGACTAAATTCATGTATTTTGAAAGATGAAAGACTAAATTGGTCTAAAGTTTCAAAATAGACCTATTCCAAAATTCACAAATTAAAGGACCAAAAACATATTTAACCTATTTTTTAATTTGTGTTGCGTGTGATAGCTTCCTCCACGGGTAATGGCTTTTCTTCACATATAAATAGGTATTTTTATATTTCTTCAAAATATATTTATATATATAACTAAAAGTCATTTTAATATCATAGAGAATTATAATTTTTTTTTTCTTTGGAAGAGGTTTCTCTAATAAACAAAGACTTCTAATTTTTTTAAGTAACACTAATACATAAAAGGCGTTAATTTGTGATTGGCATCAACCCCACTAGCAAGGACAATACAACAATGAGTAGTGTATTATGAAAGTAGCCAAACACAAGTGCTTTCTATATACACCCTTTCAATCATTGCTTCAAATGAGTTTTTCTTCTGTTCTACCCAAAATCTCACTTCATCATGAACTTTTCTTCAACAATTATATTTACTTAAGAAATTTTAATCTCTTATTTCTTCCTGTATGATAAGTAATAAGAGAAAAAATATGGCATAATAATTCATAAGACTAGTTTATACGCTGTTTTAGAAATAATTACCTTTTTTTCTTCAGCACCCATCAGAGGTCAAAACATAATCGCCGAAAGAGAAGGACTTGGGTATTTATCTGTTATAATAATCGCACGCAAAATTAACATTAGTTGAATTGAATGAGTCAATAAAAAATTTGAGTGCTTCTACACATATCTTTGCCTTCTAAAAATACTTTAGTTGGCTTAGCTTTTATGCGCAATATCGTTGGTTGCTGGTTTCCTTAATCAGGGAGGGAAAATGACATGCCTTCAAAAGTCGACAAGATAAAGAAACCAGAGAGAAAACATCCTTATATAACCTAAACAACCAAAAAGATAAAAACAAAAATAAAACTAACTACTTTTTTTTCTGTTGTTGTAAGTAATAAGAAACACTTCAACATTGTTTCTTAGAAACAACATTTGTGAAGTGAAAGTTGCTGGCAGAATTAATGTTTGATTTGAATTGATTAAGGAAATAATGATGGCAACTTAGGGTAGAAGCACTTATTGTTTTTTTATATTTAGCGTTTGTATGTTTGTGAGTGGGTGCTTAAAGAAGTAATCCAAATGTAATGAGAATGGTTATCTCACGAAAACTCCAACCACAAAAATTCTTTGCATATTCCACCACATAGAATGTCTCTATTGGATTTCATTATATAGGTAACACGTACTAATCCTATTATCTTTGACCCTAAGATACCATCAAACATGCAAACCTCATATTCTTTTATAACTTTAAATCACATTCACTCATTTTTTCCAAACACAGATTAGAAGGTATATATAATCGAATCCTAGTGTCTAGATATTTATTGAAATAAAAAAAATTATATTTTAATCATAAATTATAACTTTTAATAATATGATAATAAATTTTGTACATGAGAGAAAAATATTAGCTTGCCGTGTACGAAACTTAACAATTATAGAAATATGATGTCCCAACCATGTATATTGTCCGAGCTATCATATCATCACCAACGTGGCTACTACCCTGTGCCTCTGGCTAAGGGAAGCAATATATTCTTTGTAGCAAAATAAATAAATAAGAAATAACTCATTTTAAATCACGTGAAAACAATTATTCAAAAAAATATTTTAATCTAATAAATAAATATCGCTTCATGTTGTTTTCACTCAACAATAAATAAATTTGTATTTTAATTTTACTCTTGAAAAAAAGGTTTTCAAAATCTAAAATTTTATTGCCGTGCATAAAAATATACATGAAGGCCCCACTAAATTTTGAAGTGAAATAAATAGGCCCAAAGAGATTATATAAGAATAATTAAGAGAAGAGAGAAGATATGATTTTTGAGATACAACACTTGTGATTTTTTTATATTTTGTTAGATTTATTTAGTATATTTTAAAAAGATTGAAAAAGAAAACTCTGACTTCATGTAATCCCTCGAAATATTTTTTCCTAGTAGTGATATATGTTAGTGATTATCAATATTGACTACTTTTAAATCTATATTATAATATTATTTATAAATTATTCACATACAACGTCGATAGAAATATATTTTCAATCAATTAAAATGTAACTTTGGTATAATCCTTGAAATAATTATAATACAAATTAAAAAATATATTATACACGATGAATTGTGATGGAATGATAGCGTGGGTTATTTTGATAATTATAATTCATTTTTTTTATTCTCGTTTAAGGAATCTCAAATTATAGAAACTCAAATCAACAAAATAATTGTTTTCTGAGGAAGTCAAAAAATTGTTTTAGTCCCTTTTAATCAGTCATAATAATAATAATAAATATCAGCGCGTAAAATTAGTTACATGATTTGATTTGATGCAACACGAAAGTGATAACAGTGACAAGTGGCTTCAGGGAAAATAAAACAGTGGTTTTTGTTCAGAATTATTGAAGAACCATGACTCTTATTTTAAAAGTATTAATTATTTAATTAATTAACGGCAAACGATATTTTCTATTCCTATTATATATTGCGACTTTTTTTCATTAATTCTTGTATATATTTTATCATTGCTCTTGTTGTTTGGTTTTATCTATTCAAATTTTTTTACATGATTTTTGAAAATATGTTTTTATACAGCCTTACAAATATGATCCACTGTTGAATGCTTGGACACTACCTCATTGGCTGCTTGCACTTTCACGAATGATGGTGAGACAGAGATTGTCACGTTGTTACTTAATCTCATATTCATCATAAAACATGTTTAAGACAACCTTATCTTCTTTGCAAAGCCACACGAATTAGTTGTACCTAGAACCACTCACACCAACTCGATCAAATTACGCACGAGTTAATGCTATCGTAAGTATATTAACCCAGTCTTAACGACAACACTGTTACTGTAATTAATTTAAATTTTTTTCAGCAACATGTTCAGTGATGTGTTTGTTCGTTTCTTTTTTATGGTGTTTGAGTTTTAATTTGAATTTGTTTCATGGTTGATATGAGACAATATATAAAGTTAAAAAGTACTGAGAAAGAGGTCTAAAAAGCTGCATAATAAGCAAGTCCGTGGCCAACCTCATTTCTGATCCTTTGCTACCTTTCAGCCTTTCACCATGTGACCTAACAAACAATCTCTCTCTTTTGCACACGCTCTTTGTTCCCTCAATAATTAGGGAATAATCGAAATTAGGAACACACCAAAGTCTCTGTAACAAAATAACCAAGCCCATAACCACAATACATTAATCCCACCCTCTCTTTTTTTTCCTAATAAAAAATTCACAAACACCCTTTGTTTATTCTCTAGGCAAAAACGAAGTGCTAACAACACAACCCAACACAACACAACACAGAACAAAAAACAAAACAAAACACCCCTGTTTGGTTTCTCCTCCCGTCACTGTTTCTTCGTTTCTACTTCTTCTCACACCCGAACAAGATAGCACTTCCTCAACCACCTTCATCCTCTCCACACCTTGCTCGTTTTTCTTTTCCCTCTGAATTTAAATGAAATGGCTCTGCACAAAACACCTCCAAATAGCAGGGGGTACTATGTTAAGATGAAGCTTCTTCACAAACATGGAAGACCTCATCACCAGCAAGAAAAAAACTGCTTCTACAAATACTACAAATGGCTTCTATGGCTCTCTCTTTCCCTTTATTTCTTCACTTCCTACCTCATCAGTAACAACAACCACCCCAAACAACCCTCTCACCATGTCTCCAGAACTCTTATTGAATCAAACAACACAGCTCCTCCGCAATCTGTTAACTCTCGAGGTATCTGGAATCGTTCTCATTTTATCCTACAGTGAAAGAAAATATCTTTCACGGAAGAAAAGTATTGTTTTCCAGTTAAAGATTACAAATTTAGTGTTGTTTGATATTTTTGTATTGATATTTTGCTTTCTTGGTTATAAGGGTTTTCGTCGCTGAAGAACTTGAAGGTGTTTGTGTACGATCTCCCGCCCAAGTACAACACGGATTGGTTATCGAACGAGAGGTGTAGTAAGCATTTGTTTGCGTCGGAGGTTGCCATTCACAGGGCTCTGTTGACCAGCGAGGTGCGCACGTTTGACCCTTACGAAGCTGACTTTTTCTTCGTACCCGTTTACGTCTCTTGCAACTTCAGCACCGTCAATGGCTTTCCCGCGATTGGCCACGCGCGCTCGCTCATCGCGTCCGCAGTCAACCTCGTCTCCTCGGAGTACCCTTTCTGGAACCGGAGCAGGGGCTCCGACCATGTTTTCGTCGCCTCGCATGATTTCGGCTCGTGCTTCCACACGCTGGTACGTTCGTCTTTTGTTTTTCTCTCCTAATAGTTTCGCTCGTTGATTTCGTAGAATGACTTGTTTTTGTTTGGTTTTGCGAAGGAGGACGTGGCGGTGGCTGATGGCGTGCCGGAAATTATGAGAAACTCGATCGTGTTGCAGACGTTTGGCGTTGTGTACGACCACCCATGTCAGAAGGTTGAGCACGTGGTGATTCCGCCGTACGTTTCGCCGGAAAGTGTCCAGGACACTATGAATAACTCTCCGGTGAACGGACGGCGAGATATTTGGGTTTTCTTCCGAGGGAAGATGGAACTTCATCCCAAGAACGTTAGTGGAAGATTTTACAGCAAGTAAAAACTATCTCTATTTCTTTAACTAAATTTGTACAAAATAGTCAAAACATTTTTAATGGAAGCTTCAATCCTGCTCTTTTTTATTGATTTAAAATTTAAAATACGATACATTTTTGGTTAACAAAAATTATCTTTTTAACATTTAAAAATTATTTTTGCATTATTGTTGATAAATTCACTGTTTTCACCTTGAAGGAAAGTGAGGACAATGATATGGCGAAAGTTCAACGGTGACCGGAGGTTTTACCTACAGAGACACCGGTTTGCCGGTTACCAGTCAGAGATTGCACGTTCGGTGTTTTGTCTGTGCCCTCTGGGGTGGGCCCCGTGGAGCCCGAGGCTGGTAGAGTCCGTTGCTCTGGGTTGCGTGCCGGTAGTTATAGCGGACGGTATCCGGCTGCCGTTTCTCTCCGCCGTGAAATGGTCGGAGATATCGATCACGGTGGCGGAGAGGGACGTCGGGAGGCTGGCGGAGATACTGGAGCGCGTGGCGGCGACGAACCTGACAAGGATTCAAAAGAACCTGTGGGACCCAGCGACCAAGAGAGCACTACTTTTTAACAACCAGGTTCGGGAAGGCGATGCCACGTGGCAGGTCCTACGTGCTTTGAGCGAAAAGCTTGACAGGTCCTATAGGGGTTCGAGGGTTTCACGCCAATTGGATTTTGACACGTAAGAGGTTTAAAATCGGCGCCAAGGTGGTTCCTTGTTTGTTTCTGCACCCGTGCTCATGACATTGCGCAAACAAAACACGCTGCTGCATGGAAGATTATAAGAACGAAATAAATAAATAAATAGTAAAATAATAAAAACAATATTTAGTGGATGACAGCTGGAATTTATTCAGAGACGGAATTTAATGACTCATGCTGGGGCCCATAGGGGAAGATTAGGTTTACGACTTTCTTCGAGGTTATTAATGGTGACGTGGTTTATGGTGGTGACATGGCAGGAATTGATTGGAGGGATTTGCGGTTTGGAGAAGAAGGACAGAAAAATAAATTTTTGTATCATAATTTTTTGCTGTAAATAGATTTAAAAAGTTATATAAAAGGGATACAAGGTTGTTTTTTGAAATTCTGAGCTGGTTTTATTTATTATTGTATTTGATTTGACTGAATTGGTAAGTGGAAAGTGAGTAAAGTGAGGGGTGTGTCAGTTGTTTTGTAATGAAAGAGATGGAAAAATGAAGGGGAAAATTATTGTGGTGTTTGTTTTGCAGTGAAATGATTAATGAGAATGGAGATGAATGGAGGGAGATGAAGGTGTGTCAGAAATGTCAGAACTTTTATAGTGGTGATTTAAAGTTTTAATTTTTATTTTTTTGCAAGTTAATGGTGGCTGTCAGTGTGGTCACGGATGTGTTAAAGGTTGTCAAAATCAAAGCAAGCATACACAGAAATCATTCAGAGAATCCATCCCATGACATGCCACATCCAATAAAAGGGATAAGCAAAAAATGGGTATTCGAAATAGAAGATATTCGATAACAATTTTTAATATAATATTTTTATGTTAAAATTTATTAATAAGTTATATGAAATTATTATTTATTATTTATTGTAATAATTGTTACTAAAATTATCTATGTTATTTTTTAGTTAAAGACTTATTATATTTTATATTATTTATTTAAAATAAAAAACAATTTTCTCATTAAAAATATTAACTTTATATAGGTTTTTAATCCCAAATATTTAACTAAATTAATCCGAAACACAAACTATTTGAATATAATTAAACCGGTTATATTAAATAATTGAATGTAAATTCTAAATCTTAAATTTTGGTTATATATGATTCATCAGGTTGAATGGGTCTAATTCAACCCAAATGATGTTCAGCCTACTTAGGTTAAAATATATAATTTGTCTTTATTTTTGTTCAAATTCATCATTTCAGTTTTAATATTATTAATTTTTTTTAGTTAAATTTTAATATTCGTAAATTTTATTTAATTTGGTTAATTTTTGTTAACGATATTTAAATATTTAATAGTAATAAATACATATTAATGTATAGTATTTATATATAATTTTTTAATTATTTAGAAGAAATTCATTTTCTTTTAATTTTTAACTCCTTTGCATGTTTTGTTACATGCAATTAATACCGTGATGCTATAATTCAAGATGATGAAAGTAGTGTGTTAAAAATGGATAAAAAAAATTAATTAAAATATCATTATATTTTCTGAAAAAGAAAAAACATTTTTAAGGAAGGTTTTGTTTTGAGACATAGTTGTTTAATTCTGGGTCTGTTCTCATTCACTTTCTCCTTTTTGTTTCTAGACTTCTGGCCCAACTTTCGTACTGAGGTTTGACATTGTTCCTGATTCAAGATAATAGAAAAAGAAAAATGCATATTTGCTAGTTTTTAATTGAAAAGACATTCTTACATAAATTAAGAGAACTATTAGAAAATAATAACATATAAAAGAAGGAAGTCTGTATTCATTTTTATTATTCTAAATATGAATTAAATAAACTTTCATAAAAGAATTAAATTCGTAACAAAAAAGTATTATATTATCAATATTAAATATAAAAAATATATTATTTTGAATGTCAAATATCAGAAAAATGTAAGTTTATAAATATTAAATAATAATTGAATAAATATCAAATGATTAAATAAAATATAAGTTTTTCAAATCATTTAGTAAATTAGACATCTTTTAATAATTTAAAACAGAAACAAAGACAATAGGAAGATATAAAGGAGAATGAAAAACGGATACGGATAGATATAAGATCACATCCTTATATTTATATTTAGTTTTAAAAAATCTGATATTTCTCATATTTATACTCAACCATTTCAAAAAATATTATAAAAATTGATACAAATTTGAATAATATTTGTAAAAAATTTAAATAATATTTGTGAAATGGGGTTATTTTATTATCCTAAGAGAGACTGTTATTTGTAGTCCCTAATCTATCACATAAATTTTACCATTTTTACAATATTAAGAAAACTAATGAATATACGAAATTAAATAATTATAGAAAATTCATTAATTAAATAATTTTGATTCTGTCTAGTAAAAGATGGTGATACTGGATAGTGATTGCCATGTTGAAAAATCTGTCATGAAATCTCACGTTAATTATGACCCTTTTTTCTCAACATAGAAAAATAATTCAAATAGAAAATAAATAAAAGTTCATTACTTTTTCTTTTCCTATTATTGGTGCTATCGAGTTTTGTCTCTCTAATAATTAAATTGCAACTTTATTTTCCATTCCAAACCAAGAATTCAAACAAATTTTTATACAATTTAATGAAAAGAAGTAAAATACTTCTAGAATCCGTCGAGATTTCAGAGACCAAATTCAATGAAAAAAAAAATCAAATACTTTTAATAACTAAACGAATATTTGAAAAAAAAAAAAAGAAAAAGACTAGTCTTTTTTATTCACTTCATATTGTTCTGTAACTCCCATGTTTAAATTTGAATAAAATCAGCGAGCACACCTGCAAACTCATGCTCTATTTTATCCTAAAATAAATTTAAAAATATTTTAACCAGTGATTTATACTTTAAATTAAGTTATAATATATGATATATTCTGATTCTTCAAACAAATTTTCTATATGATAATTATGTTTGTGTAATCTCTATTTAATATATTTGTATCTTGATTAAAAATCCATTGTCAACAGATGAATTCATGTACCTATTGAAAATTGTATCCTTGCTTAAGTTAACGCGATTTTTCATTTATTTATTGAAAAGCAAATAAAGTGTTATTTTTCGAAAATAAAAAGTAAATAAAACTTCACATTTTTATATTCCCTTTTGCATAACCATTAATGGCTTCATAAATCTGAAAATAAAGTAATTAACAAACACTGAAAATATTATTATCCTTATGATGATTAAAAAGAAAACAAAAAACTTCATTCATTTTTTTTTGTTTTCATTGGTAAGCCCGTAATTTCATAATGTCTAATCCTTATAATTATCGATATATATGATATTAAGTTTCCTTTGCCTTATCCGAACTATTTTGTCCTCTCCTTCTATTTTTATTTTCTCCAATAATTGAATCACATGCACAGGAAATTTATAATCAAGACGAAATATAGTTAATTATTAACAAAAAAATTGATATATTTTCGATAATGATGTTTTTGTTTATCTTTTGTGAAGAAGCGTTCTCGTTCTCGTTACTAATAGTTTTTAAAATTTTATCTTTTAAATGATTAGATTCTCAACACTTATAATTAATTTTAAGTGAATTTTGGGTTTGAATCCTGGAAATTCAATAATTTAAAAAATATATAGATAAAATTTTTACTTTCAATATTATTCAACTCATCAAATTACGTGTTACATACGAAAGACAAATTTTAGCAAAAAAATAATATTCACAACAACACTTATTTTAATTTTCAATTTTCAATTTTCATTACGACTATATTTAATTTATTAATAATATCTGGGACTTCCAAGGAGTTCTAAAATATAATACAACATTTTTAGTGACACCAAAAATTAAGAAGAGACAAAATACAACAGAAAATCTCTTTCACATAAAAGTGAATTAAAATGATGCGTACTAAACTATCATAAAAGGTGTATAAATATAAATATACAAAACAAAATGGATATTTATAATTTGAAAGTTTTCTCAAAATCTATATTTGAAAAATTAGGGTACCTATTTACAGAAGGGGTAATATTTTGAAAAAAGAAAAACTCTCTTTTATAAATGCTAAGTTTTCATTTTAGTTTAATTGTTGAAATGGCAATATTTTCCTTTTAATTATTAATTGACAAAAGGCACGAATTGATTTGGTTGTCGTATCTATGAAACTTTAGTAGTGTTTCGGGCACTGAATTATGGTGTGGCCCATTTCGTTATCTACATTGATGCTATACAGATTCTTGATCAGGGCCTTCGCATGGGCCAGCAACAGTACCACATTACAATTTGGGTTTGTTTGTTTCCATAACCCTTTTCAAAAACATGACAAAAAATGGAATACTTTTTTTTTTTAAAATCTTATAAAAAGGATTTAACTTTTTGTTTTTTCAGGATTTCGTGACACACACTCTTGAGAATGGGAAAGGAACAAAAATGAAAATATAAGAATATGGTGGTCCTTTCAAAGGGTTTGCTTATAAGGGAGCATGTCCTTTCTCTCAATGTCACTTTTCACACCCATACACGTATCAGAAAAGCATTCTTATCAATTTATATTTATTTTCAACACCAATATTATAGGACCCAAAACATAACTACAACACCACAATGACACAACACAACAAAACATTCCAATCATTAGAGTGGCTTGGACGTTCAACTACTCTTGCAATTACACTTAGCAATGGGACCATCACAAAAACCACTCCCAACACAACACCGTTTCAAAGTTTCAATTTTTAAGTATGTGTATATAAAGGGTAACTTGGAATTGAGACACACCAACATGAACAAACAACTTGGGCTTAGCATTCTGGGATCAGATTGTGGTCTCTCCTAGGATCATGGCAGTAGTTGTACACCATGTAGTTGTTTTGGACCCATTGCATGGTCCTGAACTGCTGAGGACTCAGACTTCCAAAACCAGAAGGAGATGCAGAAGGTGGGTGGCATGAGGGAGAGCTTTCACTAGTGCAACCTTGGAGTTTGAAGTTTTTGTACCTACCAATGAAGGGTTGGTATCTGTAATCAGCTTTGTATTTTCCACCCTCTGTTGCCCAAGAAGATGCATCCCAGATTGACCCATACACATACATTGGCCTTGTAGGGTATGTGGCCTCACTTTTCCTTGGATACCTTCTTATTGGGACATCATCCACAAAAAATCTGCATATGTTATTTCCATCACAACACAACTAGTTAACAACAATGCAAAATATTGCAACAACCACATTCATTCCACAAGCAAGATTGTGTGTGTGTGTGTCACAATCACCTGATGTGTGAAAAATTCCTAGTCATAATCTAACAATGAGCTATGAATGGAAGTGCTGTATCAACGACTTGTTTTTATTTTATAGTTTCATGAACAGATAACAGATAAAAGGATATACTATAGTCAGGGGATCATAGTATGATTGTGAAAATTGGTGGCATGAGAATGCATGAAACATTACATTAACTCAGAGGGTTTCCATAGAACTGCGTAGTTGTGAAAATCCTGTGTTGGGTCAAACCAGAGATGAAACCTCATCTCTCTTCCTATGATGTTCCCATCTCCACTTCCCCTGATGTATACATTTGTCTGCAAGACATATGGTTTGTCTGGCGTGGTACCGAGGAACTCTATGTCAATTTCATCGTGGTTTCCGGGGTGGTCTTGGTTGTTTGAAAGCTGAAATTCCCAAAGAGTTCAGAGAGAAAGATTAAAACTTGCACTGGAAAGAAGGGATTTACTTTTTCAAGTTGTAGAGAAAATCTCACGTAGAGAGATGTAATGACTCCTGCAGTGTAACCAGGGTGAAGCTTAATTGCAGCACCAAAGTAACCAGAGTTGTAAGAGTGAAGTGACTTGAATCCACTCCCTGTGTTAGAAAAACAATGTCTTAGTAAGAGTATGGCAGTGAAGAATGGACTGAAAAAAAAAAACCTTGTGGCTGTGAATTAAGGGAAATTATGAGTGAGATGTGAGAGTGAGACAAAGTTACATACCTGAGCTAGTGTCTAGCCATATTGTCAAAGAGCCTTGGTCTATTCTCTGATGCTGAGGTCCCCAAAGGTTTTTAAAGCCTTGATTGAAGCTAATAGGAGTAATTTTGGAACTGGGGTAGTAGCCAGGTGAAGGTGGTCCCTGAGCAGAACCAGAATAAATCATAGATGAGAGTACAAGAAGGGAGAGAAGAGGAAGCATTGGGAATGGCATTGTAGGGAACAAAATGACTCTGCTAAAATGCAGGGTGGGGCTGAAGATTTTAGGTAAGTGATAGAGTTATGAAAGAGTTATGGATACAGAGTATGATATATAAAGAGGTTGAAGGCCCTACTATTCCAAAAAGGTGATAAGTTAGTTGATTGGGGAGTTACACATGATGACAAAAACTTATCACATTTGTGGTAACCATAGGGGAATATTTTGAGGTTAAGGTGTGGGCTTTTTCTGCGTAATTTCTTCAAGGGAGGGAACTTCCTTTTCAAGTGAATACCTGTTTGGTATAAACTTGCAAATTATATAATGTGCCACTTGAATGGAATAACATGGAGGAAGAATGACACTGTTATAGTTTAGACATGTATGGTTCACCACACCGAATCACAAAACATCACCATTCAACATTCGGACAAGGTATATGTTGCATTCAAAAACATGGGCAACTAATGTCTCATTATATGTTCTCTTTGGGAATTGTGATGGGAAAGGACAACTTCTCAATGAATGATAACGTTCTTATGGTGTACTTTCTCACTGTTACATACAATTTCTTCTTCAAAGTTGTTAACCAGTTATTACACTGATGTTATAAGCACTTTAGGCTGATGCAGAAATTGAAATTCAATTATGAATGTCGGTTGTAGAAATAGTTTGACATGCTCAATGTGTAATGCAGCTTAGTGCCACGATTAGCGGTCAGAGACAGTTATTTAATCACAAGATTACCTCATAATAACAAAGTAAAACATCTAGACTTCAGAAAGTGATTCTCCTTGCATGACTTAAATTTGTCATGTTCTGCTATAGAGGATTGATTCATAATCTAAACGGGTCAACATTGAATTTGTCAAATGCCATAGAGTGCCACAATTAATTATCAATCAGTGGGAGTGATTTAATATTATAAGTTATAACCCTTTAAAGATGCTCAATCTGCAAAGTGAAGCATTTGGGTTTTAGAAACTGATTTCTTCTTCACATGCAATAGTGAGGGGTTATAATTAACCGGTCAACATTTAGCAACTTGAATAGAACTTGCAACCACCAAAACCGATTTTCCACTTTGCATGTTTTGACTATTTTGAGCTTCAGAATATCAAGCTGAACCACACTCACTTTCATGATCACGTTTTAGTTCTGCAGCTTCATTGCAGTGTCTGCAATATATCAGCGACCCTAGAAATTTGTATGTGAACAACCATGCTTTTATTAAATTTTACACAATTTTTTTTTTATCTGGTGATCTAAAAAGGAAACAAGGAAATCTCAACAACTAGATTCAGCAAAAGTTATGGTTGCGGTCGTTACTTCAGGGAAAACCTACCTCAAAGTGGTTATCAAAATATAAGGGTTATGTTATGTGAATACTTTATTGATAATGACCAGTGTAGTGTAGTGTAGTGTATAACTAAACTGCGTTGACAAAGTAGCACATAATGCCATTTTTTAATCTTAGTCTGTCGGCAAAGTCTTGAGGATGAAAATTTTCCACCAATTCTTAGTTAGCTCATAAATTGAGGAAAAATGTTCTTTCATTGGAAGCACATACTTAATTTAAGGTACAATTTCAAGTACATAATTTGAAGGAACAAATAGATTGTTCACAATTTTCAAGAATAGCACAGAATGAGATGACTGCACCATTGGGTCTGAAGTCTTTTAGCTTTTAGGACACTTTGAGGTATAAAATCCAAGTTGTTAGATTTGGTATTAACGTATTCAAGTCAAATTAACCTATAGCAATGAGTTTATTGACTCACATGTATGACATATTTCTTTTTATTTTGAAGAGAATAAAGGAAAACAATTCAGCTACGAAAGTTCTTGTCCACATTATCATCTACTAGTAAATGTGTCTGCCATGTTTTTCGCTGCCATGTTTCCATGATTTATGGTTAAGATGCAAAATAATTTTCAGTTATGAAAAGACCTGTCTCTATAGTATGAGCTCAAGTTTTAAAGGGGTAAGATAAGTCCAGTCAGAAAAATCAATGAAATTTGTTTGCAGAGTTTGCTATTAGATATAAATAAACCAATGTGTTGGATCATTTTTGGGAGCCTTTAGAGGCCAATCCTTTGGTCATAAAACCAGAAGAAACTCTGCAATTTTTTTCCTACCACGTTCTTATGTCTGTCATAAGAAAACCTAATAGACTACTGCTACAAGGCATGTGGAAGCATTTATATTTATAGAATATGTGGAAATAATTTTAAGGGCCACGACATGTTTTTCAAATCTCAATTAGAAGAGTTTGACAAAGTAATTTTTCTTATCAAAAGTAGGGCATATACTTCGGCATAGTTGGCTGAGAATTCTTCCTTAGTAGGCGATGGGAGCACATGTTAAAAAAGTACTCTGATGTGCTTTCAAGGATAAAGTACCAACCAAATGCATACAAACATTCTTAAGTTTAGGTTTAATTTATATCAGATTGATGTATGATTTCTGATACACATCTCACGCAAAGTAATATACATTTTGATCGTAGAACTAGATATTAAATGACGATTAGATACTTGTTTAACCGCAAATAACACGATTGATCCACTTACTTAATAATATAAATCTTTCTTATTTCTAATCGATATGGAATATCCTAAAAGATAGACTTTAGATTTTAACTATAGATAGTGGTCCGGTCAAATATTAAATTTGTCACAAAATTTAATGATTAACACTTTGGGTTTTGTGTAGATCTCATGTTAAAATGATGTTAAAAACTAAAAGGGTTTACATTTTTCACTAAACTGAATTGGTTAGTCAAAATCATAGCTCTGAAACTGAAAAAAGAAAGCTACCTTGTACAAATTAACTACATTAATATTAAGTAGAATTTAGCATGGTCTTGCACTTTCTAGATACAGTTTAGTTAATCATCATAAAAGAGGAAGTACCTTCTGTTAATTTATGTCTTAATCTTCCGTAACAGAAATAAAATAGCAACAAATGTTTGTCTACCACCTGCTAAAATTCAAGGACACAGGGACCCAAATAATTAAACAAGTCTACATCCATCACCTTCCTCCCATTCTGAATAAGTGCTCATTCCTAAAGCTTTCTGAACCACAACTCTTCGGTGGAGTCTTGTCTTATAAATACTTTAGTTTCAATTGATCGATACAAAACTGATTTATAAAATAAAGATTGTATTTATAGACTAAACATTAATGGGTGGTTCGATAGCGGATAAAAATATATGTTTAACAAATATAAATTTCATTTTTAAACTATGATACTGATATAATGGTAAGAGATAAACTATAAGTCTAATTTATCTCCACAAAATCAGTTTGTAAGATGAAGTTTGCATCCATTGTATACTATAAAATAAAGATGTTACTTTGCGGTCAATCCATCTAAAATGTAAAAGTTCAAGAAAAACAAATCTTGTTTAGTATGCTGAAATTGTAATACTATAATAAGAATTTAATGTTTGTTTTTCCTAGGGTTTGGTTTTTGCTTCTTTGATGAAAAGATGATATGAAAAGGCGACAGGATAAGGAGTGTTGTATCTGCAAAGATCTTTCTTTTGTCTGTTGTCATATTGTGTAGAAGACAGAAGTAAAGAATGGGAAACATGCCGAAATTACGCTGATGCGATTGTGATTTTGAGTTACTTCACAATTTGCTTAAGGAATCGGAGAAGAAAAGAGTTTCTTTTTTGACTTGGAGTTAACTTTTGTTGAGCCATTCTTATTTTGACTTTCTTAATTACATTATGTTGTCTTTAATTTGGTAAAATGTTATTTTTAAGGGTATTGTTTTTAACGTAATATTTGCTTATTATAGTTTTGGAGAGTTTGATACATATTAATGACTTCTTTCCAATTTATTGAGAACGAAATTGTAAAGTTACTAAATTTCAAAGTTCTTGAATTTATTCTATGGATATGTGTTTTATCTTTTAGATCAAAATTTATTAAAAAATAAATAAAATTGTTTAAATATTCATGCATATATGAAAAAATCGCAATTAATGGTCATATAGCAAGTACTTTATTGGGCAGGTATGAGTAGGTTTTTAATATAATTTTAAAAATACAAGGATTTTGAAATCGAAATCTTAATTATAATATTAGATGCATCACACACGCAACCGGGGGCCGAATTTTAATAAATGTATAAGTGTTAAAATTTTAACAATTTTTTAAAACACGATAACTCCTATAATAGAAACTATTATTTTATGAAATATATTAAAAAATATTTTGAATACTTAAAATTAAAAATAATAATCACAAATTTAATGTATTAAAAAGAGTCTTCATTAATTTGTTCTTGAAATAGCCATATCATATCTTTCTATGATAATAACAATAATAATAATAACAATACATTTAAATAAATTGTGTTAGTTATTAATTTATTTTTTAATACAATAATAGTAAAGATAATTTGAAAAATATAAAAAGAAAAAACAAGGATAATAACTTCCAAACAAATTATCGTGATTATTCAATATCTAATTTGTTTTCCTGAATTTCACCTAAAACACGAGTTTCTATGCGTACTTGTCGTGGAAAAAATATATATAGATGATAGAAAGATCAAATATTTGTTAACAATTGAGTTATCAATTAGGTATTGTATGTACACTTTGTTGTTTTTCTATTCATTAAATTATGTTATCACACATTTTTTTTTAATCGGTTAGAGATGTCGGGTGACGATTTTGACTAAGCTTTTATATATTTTTCAATATTGTTTTCCTTTCAAGTACAATATGGAAACTAGGGTAAAATAGTTGAGTGTACTTACAAAAACATTTTAATGTGTAAGTCAAACATGATTTTAACAATTAGAGAATATATTCATGACATTTTTTTTTATCATGAACTAGTATATATACTTAAGGTGGGTTGATTCATTACTTGGGTGGAAAATTTGTGTTTTGTTTGCCAAAATATGATTTCGTTTTTTAATATTTATTGAATTTTTCTTGCATTTTAATCACCTAATGAAAATTAAGCTTAATTACTCACTTGAGCTATTACTTTGGACTTTTATTGCTCGACCTAAATATACCCCAACTCTAGTAAATTAGACTTTCTTTTGTCAACTCACATATATATACTTTATTTTTCTCTTTGTTATTGTGCAATTGCTTTGCAATATATAAAATAACATTATCTTTTAGACCTTCGAACCAATTATAAGCATGTTCAACTAGGTGTTTGGTAAAATTTTATTGTAACAATTCTATGAAAATTTGCTTTGAAATTTTGAGTTAATAAAGATGTTTTATTATTCTATTTTTTTTTTTTATAACGATAGCATATATCTTTTAAAAAAACAGTCTTTATGTTATTTTTTATTGTTATAAATAACATATGTAAAACAAAATCACAATATATATATATATATATATATATATATATATATAATATAAATAAAATTAAGGTTTAAAATTAATAATTTGGTGTCTATATTTAAACATTTATTTATTTTGGTCATTATTATTTTTTACTTATTTAAGTTCTTGTTTTTTTAGAAAGACTAATTTGTGTTTCTAATTTTGTAAAAAATACATAATGTGACTCTTCCATTAAATTAACATTAATGTCATTTAGAAGTGTCACTTGTCAAAATTTGGATTCGTTAGTGTTAAAATTTATGTTATCTTCTACTTGAAGTGTGTCACATGTTTGAATCAAATGAGTTTCAAAGATAAAAGATTATTTAGATTTTGACATGTAATAGATATAGATGTTGACAAATGGTGTTTCGAGGTCAAATCTTTTCACAAAAATTAGAATTCAATTGGCTCGTAACACCTAAGTATAAAAACCAAATTTATAATTAAGCCTAAAATTGACTAATGTATAGGAAAACATATGCAATTATGTCTATTAACACTATAATAAAATTTCTCATTAACAATCTATTTTAGTGATAAAAAATTGTTACTCACTCTATAATGATAAATTCATATACCAATTTACTAAATAAAAAATTATTAGTTATTAAAATAGTCACTGTTATGAATGAAAAATTATAATTGATCTCTAAATTAGTTTGTAAATTTTAACTACCAAGATTTTGACTACTAAAGAAATTAGTTTCTAAATTAGTCAATATTTAATTAGAAATCAATTTAGTAATCAATTATAATTTTTTATTTATAATATTAATTATTTTAATAACCAATGATTATTTATTTTATAAATTGATATTTAAAATTGTTATTACAGTGATTAACAATTTTAGTCACTAAAATTAGTTATTATTTTAAAAGTTTAGTAACCATAACTTTCCACCCGTGCTATCTAACATGTGGAATGATATAATGTTGTTAGTCACAACCATTAATAGTTATTTAAGGTTTAACTTATTATTTATTTTGGTTCATTATAGTGTATAATTATATAGTGAAAATGGGTAAAAATGTAGAGATGGTCGAAGATATTTTATTAACTACTCATATGACAATTGTATCATAGAAATAAAATATAAATATCATTTTACAAATTAATTTTATAAAATTAAGTTGTAAAATTACTTATTAACAGTGCATCATAATCATATAAAAATATTTATTCTATTGTTGAAAAGTATTATATCATTGCCATTATCCTCTAATTAAACAACCTACAAATATTTAATTTCCCACGCAAAGTCGTTTATCAAAGGGAAATAAAATAAGTATCATTCTGACTCTTAAATAATGTATTTTTAAGCAAATCAATGTAATAAAAATAAAAACTACATAAATATTAAAAATAGAAGGATTTTTATTAATAAAAAATGTATAAGATTTAATGTGCAAATGACATTTCTTTATTACCAAAACTCTATAATTTATTGCCATTAAGAGATATAACCTTAAATATATTACCTTTCTTTTTTCTAATACGTGACAAAGAAACAGGTTCTTCATTGAAAAAAAAGATTAACTATGGTAAGCCTTTTATGTCTCGGTGACATGATAGTTGATGAAACATTTTTATTGATATCACTATTGATGATTTAATGATTTTACTTACGTGATAATATTATCCTACTATCATAATGTCGTCAGCATTAAAATTATTAGCACTAGATTAAAGTTTAAAAAATTAAAAAACAAAACAAAAACCAAAACCATAATGTTAAACAAAAGCCAATATTTTTTTTTTTAAAAATGATTTTTTGACTACCAAATTTTAATAACTTTATTTTACAATCTTAGGTGGCAACTTTTGAGTGATTTTTCATTTTTTTCATTTTTTCATTCTCAATATTTTAAAATCACTTAAAAGATGACACCTCATATTATAAAAGAAGTTCTCAAAATTTAATAGTTAAAATATCATTGTCCTATTTTTTTCCTTTTAACTTAAACTAACCTAAGATCAATTTGGTGTGTTTAGAAAAAAAAAAAGGTAAAAGAGACTGTAAGTTTAACTCCTTCCATTAAAAATAAATTAACAACTAATAATTACTGATAAAAATAAAAATATAACAATTCACATTAAAGCCTTGTGAACCATTAGTCCAATAATTATCACATAATGTGAATTTGTTCATGAAGTTGAGAGGTTTTGGCGATGGTGTTATGAGCCAAAAACGAATAACAATTATTGCATAAATAGATTAAGTAGAAGTAGGGCCATTGATTATCATATTAAATCATGGTCCCATCCCATGCTATTATTCATATTTTAAACCATGGATATAAGGTACAAAATATTATTATTGCAAATAAAATAAACCTTGCTTCCCACCTAAAGTAACATCCACCACTTGAGTTTATGATCATCATTTGTGAAGTTTTGGACTTTTCAGAATATTTGGATTCTCGAATTATCACACCTAATCTTTTGTTTGTGACTACAATTATATGAATCAATCCATGAAGTCTAATACGGGGGAGAATAATGCATTGATTACTTCATATATACTAATAAACATTGCATTACTAATATGCTATATAGATAGCATTCATTACAACCTTAGCCAAAATTTCAACATAGAGTGATGAAATTCCAAACGTTGTGTGTCATGTAGAAATTCATGTCGTTTGTTATAGACAATTGATAACACCCCTTTGTCTCATACACATTGCCGACACCTTGATTGTGCCATTGCACCCAATTCAAGTTTTTGCTTATTTTTATCCCTCTCTTATCCAAATCTTAGCTTTAAGTTTCAAGAATTTTCAGTAGGTATTCATATAATAAATGAGTGGAGTTATTTTAATATTATATTATAGTGCTACTCCAACTTTGTCCACAAAAATGAAAGAAAGTAGTGGCATGCAAGAAGAATCTATCAAAGGTTAAGACTTTGATATACATTATATATATCGAACAAAGGACAAAAATGTACAAAATGGATTAGTGGAATCAATGCTTAATCAAATGGTCATGGGCATTTAAAAATTATTACTAACCCAAACCCTAGTGTTTTGGTACACATCCTATTGAATATAGTACTACGGATAGCATGAACAATTTTTAAATGAGTCAATGAATTAGATCATAAAATTTAGTGTTAAATATATTTTTGATCCCTTATTTTTATGTGAAATTTGAAATTAGTCCCTCTTTGAAATTTTATATTAATTTAGTTCTTCATTTTTAGAAATACGTGAATTTAGTCATTTTAACCAAATTTTGTTAAGTTTGTTTGATATTAAAAATGCATTTGATAATAGTATTTGACTTAACATTAAAGCAAAAATGTATCAAACAGTATAAACAACTCAAATATAAACCTGAAATGCGTTTGAAACATCAAATAAATTATAAAAAAAAAAACTGGTTGAAGAGACTAAATCCACACATTTCTAAAGATAAATGACTAAATTTGTTCAAAATTTAAAAAATAAACTAATTTCAAATTTTAGTGAAAGTTAAGTAACCTGACAAAAACATATTTAACGATAGAATTTACTGTGTAAATATGATTTTAAGTTTTAAGTTACGACAACTTCAAAAACAGAATATGTTTATGTGATCGATGTAAATTATGGTATACTATTTATTTAACGTATTATATAAGAAAGAAAACAAAAACCATGGATGGAACTGGTTTCATATAATGCTAAACTTCAGAATGTAAATGCAGATGCAAAAAAGGTTTAAAATGCTCAAAAAGCTACTATTTGTTTTGAGTTTTTAATATATGTTTTTTAGTTCTGGAATAACTCACTTTAAAATTTCTTATCATCTTAAAGTTAATATATAATTTTTTAGTTGGCGGGTAATGATTGTAACAATAATAATTATTTTGTTTATAATAATAGTTATAGTTATAATGATACTAATTGTAGGATGATATTATAAAACTATAATGTATATATAGTGATTGTATACTTTTAAAGCTAAAGATTAAAATTACGTATTTTATTTTGAAAAATATTAAAGTATTTTTATACCTGAGTTGGAATTTATTTCAACTTATAATTTTGGTCAAATATGTTCTAAAAATGAAATAAAAATAAATTCTCAACCACTCATGTTTTCTCTCTTTCCTTGGTTACTTTGGATTAAGTAGTTTTGATAACGCAAGTTGTGATATATAATGCGAGTTGAAATTTGAAAATTGAGTTGCAGTGTAATTAATTAGGCTGATTTAAACCTGTATTTATTTAAATTATTTTTATATCGAACTCACATGTGAGAAATGTAAGTGCTTATAACATGATTCAGAGGGCGATTTGAAAATAAGGCTTTTACTTCTTGCACTTTACATTTTCTTTGCGCACCCTCCCAAAATTTTAAAATGGTCATTTTTTACTTTCATAAAAGTGACTTTGACATTTCATGTTTTGGAAAATTTTCGGAATTTTAGAAATAAAATTTTCACATAATTTCTTAATCAAAATTTTTGAAATGAAAATTTCAAAATACAATTTCTCGAACGTATGAAATGTATTTTGGAGCAAGTTTTTAGGAATAGAATGTGTTTCGAAATAATTTTTTAAAATACCTGAAATATGTTTCGGAAAAAGCTTTTTATAATAATAATTTTTTCAAATGTCTCTCTTATTTTTCCACTGCAGCGTTCTTCCTCTCTTATTTTTTTTGGTGTTATTATGGAAGCGCAGTTAGTAATTGGCGGGGTACATTAAGCAATATCCTAGATAAAAGGAGCAACCAAAAAAGCCTGAGAATGCCCAGAAGAAATAACCCAATAAACCCCCAAAATATTTATATTTATTTTGAGTTTTCAAGTTATGAGTGACATTGAATATCCAATGCTGATATAAGTAATATGTATACCATAATAACAATTTAATGATATTATCTACATGTTAATTAATATATTAATATCATTAATTTCATTGTGAAATAGTTAAAGAAAAAAGTCAGTAAGTCTCTATTTTGCAAGCTGTAATGTAACTAGGAATTTGTTAAAAATAAAATTAAAAAATTTGAAAATTGATTGAAGCTGATTTTTTTTTTTAATTTTATGTTTATTTTCTCTTCAATTCAACAGTTTATTATGTTTAAATATATCATTAAGTTAATTATATATATTGTTTATTTTGGGAATTTCTTAAATTGTTCTATTAAGTTAAGGAAAATAATACATAAATTACTTTTAATTTTTTTACTTTTAAATAATATGAGACTTTTAAGTGTATTAGAGCAATATTTATCAAAATATATTAAAAATATATGTTACGGTTTTTAATTGTGAAATTATACAATTTATTTATAAATATAAATAAAAAATAAAATTATAAATATACTAACAACTATATAAAATAAATTTATTACATCTATCTCTATCTAACAACTTTAATTATATGATGTTTGGTATCTTTTTATATTTAATAATTTTATAGTAAAATTAATATACAAAACAAATCATAAAGTATTCTTTTGATTCAAATCTTTTATTAAATTTAAATAAAATTACATTTTATTTCGTATTTGAATCGTATCACTTTATAACAAAAAAATATTGCACATCTAACATGATAACTTTTACTCTTAGTTTAATGTTAATGGATAACGACACTTAATAATTAACATTTACTTGATTGAGTTAAGTTATTGAGTTAACTGTAAGCCCTATTTTTCTGCTTTAAAGAGATTTGGGGTCTGGTTTTTTTAGCGTCCAAGACTAGTCTATTAGAGACATTCAGAAATCCCATTCAGCCCCACTCACTCCCATTTTACTCTTTTCCATAATTGTTACTCTCTCTCTCTCTTTTCTCTAACAAAGCTTTGTTAGGATTTTGAGCAAGCTTTTCCTATGAGCTAATCACAAGTTCTCTTTAAGTAAGTAACCTCCCAACCTCTTATGATTTTCGTTTCCAGCTCCTGCACTCTGGTTCTACTTTAAGCATTGTCTTAATCTCATTTTTGTTCCCTGTGCTTATGTTTCAGCTTTTTCAGCTTCCTGGTACAGGTGCCCCCACTATGTGTTCTTCTCCTTAAGCTTAGTTTCACACAAAGGTAAGGGAAGTTAGGGTTTTCGCGTTTTTGTAGTATGTTGGTTGTTTTTGCGTTTATTTCATGCTAAAAATGCCTGATTGATGTTTATGCTTGTATGAGATTGAACTGGATGTTGTATTAGATTGATTTTCTGAATTGCATATATGAATAGGAGCGAGAATTGATATTTTCGCCCAAGCGAGCCCATCTCACCTATACGAGAATAGTAGAAGCTCGCCCTGGTTTTTGCTCGAGCTCTCGCCCAGTTTTCGTTTTGAGCGATGAATCATCTCGCTCAGGCGAGAGGGTCTCGCCTAGGCGAGAATTCGTGGAAACTTGGTGGGTTCTCTGCTTGAGTTGTCGCTCAGGTGGGAGATCTCAGCTTTGAGCGAAGAGCAATCTCGCTCAGGCAAGGAGGTCTCGCCAAAACAAGAACTCACAGAGCCTCCCAGTGCTTCTTGTTGGTCGTCTCCCCTAAGCGAGAGCTTGAAGCTTGAGCGAAAGGCTTCTTTCGCCTGAGCGAGGGTCCATGGCTTGAGCGAGACTGGTGTAGGGACGTGATGTTCTCTTACATGTTTTCGGTTGTTGGTTGCATGATTGATTGGATTACCCTATTTAAAGCATGAAGTATGTGAATATGTATGTATTATTTGATTTTATGAACCGAAATTGGTATGTTGGCATGAGTAAAACATGAATTTGGCTGGTTGGTTGAAGTATTGGCATGAAATTATAATGCTTGAGAAAAAAAGTTGTGGTTAGGGTGTGAGGAACATGAATCAGGTGTGATATAGACGTAATTCCATGAATCTCTTAGTGAGATTTCATGGTGGTATGTAGTGTATATAATTAGATAAGGATTCAAGTAAGGATTGTATCCCAACACTCTAAAGAATAAGTTAATCTCACCTAGAGCAGACTGGTTCAAGTGGTGAGAGTAGCGGGATGCCCTAGTCTTTGGCAGGATAATGACCTTATATGTTTGAAGGCTAACCCTTTGTGTGGTAGGGTGAAACCCATTGGCAATGGCTCTGCAGAGTAGTAGAGGCCACGACAAGTGCAAGCATTCAGTGAATCCCATCTTATTATATGTATTCAGATATTTGAGACTTAGAGTCCTGCTTGTTTGTTATCACATGATTGTATGCCCATCTTGTTGCATGTTTATGATGTGTTTAAGTATTTGTTTGCTATAACATGTTCAAAATTTTTATACTTTAATTTACCCTTTTTGTCAGCTTATGTTTGTTTTGTGTGTGGTTTTTTCTTTTGCACTGATCATCAATTATTAGTGTGAGTAGGGTGATGGAAACTCTGTTGTGTAGCCAAACTTGGGTTACTTTTTGAAGGCACTATATATCTTGCTCTATGAGCAAGCTTTTTGACAACTATCAAAACTCTTTAATACTGTTTAGTTGATGACATCTTAGTGTGCCTTAGTTTTTTTTTCCTAAGTGTATTTATGGATGACTGTAATGGTGAATCCTTATATACGGTTCATCTCGTATGCTCTTTTTTAATATTATATTTATGTAATGTTTTATTTAGTATATTTGTTCTATTTAAATGAAATGTCACATTAACTATCGTTTAATTTTTCTAGAAAAAAAGTTTTATTTTTAACCTTCTCGTATAGTTAAATCATCCTATAGATTGGACTTTTGGAATCAAATTTTAAAATAAAAAAATCTGATAAATGTTAAAACGGGAAAAATGTGTAAAATGAGATATAAATGTTTTTTTTTTTCAATTTTTAACCATAAGATCAAATATTAAAGGGTTAAATATGTATTTAATCCCTCAAATTTTAGTGAATTTAGAAATTAGTCCCTTTTCGAAACTTTATACCAATTTAGTCTTTCATCTTTAAAAAATGCGTGGAAATACTATCATGAAATGCGCTTGAAACGTTAGACAAACTTAACAAAATTTGGTTAAAAGGACTAAATTCACGTATTTTAAAAATGAATGACTAAGATGATATAAAGTTTCAAGAAGGGACTAATTCCAAATTTTACTAACTTGAGAGACAAAAAACATATTTAATCCAATATTAAAAATATACATGCCATAAAAAAAATTTATATTAAAGGTGGAGAAAATTAACAAATAAATAATTATTCAGTCACTTTTTTATTTATTTATGTAAACAAGATCATGACGTTTGTTTATTTATTTATTTATTTATTCGATATTAATTTTCTTAAGAATTAAATATTATCACATAAAACAATTTGTTATATAAAGTAGTTAGTTAAGCATATTAGATAAATTTTGATAATGTTACTATGTGTGAAGTATCGGTTGGGTCTATTGATTAATATATATGACATATAATTGATCTTTATCTAATTAAAAGATAAGGATATTAGTTTGTTATATATAGTTAAGACAATATAAAATTAATTTAATTGTATTCTGTTTTTATCTATTCATCTATTTTCTTTTTGAATTTACTCGTTATCTAAACAAAATTAAGTGAAAAAATAATCATATAATGTTAGAAGTGAAAACCTTTTATATTTTTTCTTTATTTTTTAAAATGATTAGAACAGAACATTTTGGGTAAAACGCGTGAAAGGGGTAAAAGAACATAGTAGGTGTTATTCGTGGAAGCGAATCATCGTCTTTGATGAACCCAATGTTTCAGTAGGATCTAATTTTCAGAGGTTTTGCCAAAAGAACAAATTTGAAGCAATTGTTTTTGTGAGCAAACTTTAATTCCTTCCGATCTCTTGAAAATCAATTTTCGATTTTGGGATCAGTGGGAATGGAGAAGGTGATGAACATTCTGAAGCCGAAGCCAAATCCGCAACAACTATTGAGGGATTGGCAGCGCAGGCTTCGTCAGGAGTGTCGCAACATTGAGCGCCAAATTCGCGGTATTCCTTCCTCTTTATTAAACCCTACCCAATTCTCTTTTGTAATTTTTTTTGTTTGCTTGATTTTTGTGTTATGGGTTTCTATTAGATATACAGAGAGAAGAAAAAAATGTGCAGAAGGCGATCAGAGAAGCTGCAAAGAGAAATGACATGGGTTCCGCAAAGGTTTGGTCTATCTTACTCTTTTATTTTGTTACTTGTAATTTGGTTATTTGACATTGATGTCCTGTTGTCCGTGCATGTGAGTTTTTTAATTTTTTTGGTAGATTCATGCATTAATTTGACTTAGTTTGAGGGATTGAGCAAGGTGGGTATATCACCTCTTACATTTGTTTGTTGAATACGTAAGTTGTGAGCGGAGTTGTAAGTTGTGAGTAGAGTTGGTTCTAGATGGAAGAGCATGAAATACATCTTGGTTTCCATTATTGAGTGTGGGTGAGGAAGATATTAATTTATTTTTTAGGACATATTTTTCGTGCAAGTCCCTAATGCTTAGCATGATGATCAAGGAGACGCAGTAGACGGGATGAGAGAAAAACTTGGGATGGACTCTTATTGCATTGCGTATTTGTGTTGAATCTAATGAATTATTGGATTGACCAATTGGATTATGCATGCATTGGAGGAAGAACTAGCAGTTATGTAGCTTAAAGTTTGTATGGATTGTGTCCGTTGGTGGGCTCGTTAGGATCCGTCACAATATTCAATAAACTAATAATGAAGTGATTTTTGGGTTGCATTTGTTTGTGGCCTTCTAGGCATCAATATGTGTTATCTTTTTAGATTTTAAGGTTCAAAGGATACGGTCAGTATTTTTAGAAAAATTTCTCCTTATTGTGATATTTCTGTAATTTGCAGGCACTTGCCAAGGAACTTGTGAGATCTAGGAAAACTGTTAACCGTCTTTATGAAAATAAAGCACAAATGAATTCTATATCAATGCACCTTGGGGAGAGCGTTGGTAGGTTTCTCCATGTTTTATTAGCCTTACCTTAATTTTGCCTTGTAACAGATAAGGACTGTCTAAGTTAGTTACTTATGTTTGATACCAGGTTTTTGATAATTGGTCCTTAGCTGTAGAACTTTAATTTTTTTTAATCTTTCTTGTAACTGAATGGTGTGGATAAATTTGTCAACGTAGTTGATTTTGTTGATGATTGAATTTTTGGTTGAGGAAAACGATCACTTGACTATTTGTTGCTTCTGCCTTTAGTTTTTTGGGGTAGAGAGGATAGAGGTTCGAGGATTTTAATCTAGTGTGCAACATGCAGATAGTTTTGTTTGATACCTTGGGTTTGACTTGTCTGTATGTCTTATTTATGTTATTTTTTGTGCACGCGCGCACACACATTTATACCTTAATATAACTTATCATTTTAGGCAGCATCTTATGATAAGTGTTATGTTTCCATGATTTATGATTTTTCATCCCCTTATTCCGATCTGAGGTAGGATCTCAATTTTTTACTATCCTTGCATGGATTTGCTTGCAATTGCCATTCACATGAAAACTATGTCTTGGTATGACTGGTGTGAGTAGCAATGCACAATCTTGGGCATAGAATTGTTGGAATCATACTATCCCACCATGCGTTCTCAGAAAAGCCTATTTTCTGTTGAAAAGGAAAAAAACCCACCATGATTTGTATGACTGTTTGTGAGTACTTTTTTCTGTTACTCTCAACCCTTGCTCTCTGTTTTGAGTCTTCTGACCTGTCTGTCTTTTGCATTCCAGTGCTGCAATTGTTACCAAGTTTGTCTGTTATATTATGAATTCCAACTTTTCGGTTGTCTCATTGATTTGTAGTTAGATTTTAGTTAAGGATATGTTTTGTAGAATACAATTAGCATGGAAATCGAGAGGAGGGAAAGAAGATGGAGGGAGTTATTAGAATTGAGGTTGTCAGTTACAAGTCCCACGTAAAAAAAATGCCATCAGAAGAGGAGAAATAACATTAAAGTCTGGATACTTCATCCATTACCAGTTATGGCATGTCTTATGGCATGTTGGGGTAAGGGAGAAGAGATAGAGGACATAGGTGGAAAAGAAGAGAAGAGAAATAAAGTGGAAATAAATAAAGTTGTCCATTTGAAGGGGAAGGGAGAGATAATAAAGTAGCAATTAAACTTTCAAAACTATTTAGTTTAAAAAATAGTATTATTATCATTTATTTTTAATATTTTTATTATTAATTCATTATTTATTATATTCACATTTGTAAGGGGAGGATAAACCAAGAAACTATACGTGAGGTTTATCTTTTAATCAAAAGGCTTTGTCTTACAAGACTTTGGGAGTAGATTCTCAGGGTGGGATATTTAATTATCATATCTGGATGATTGATTATGACGGAGGTTTATATGTTATTAACACAAAATGGGTAATATAATTGATTTTGTTGCACTACATTTCTTCTGGTATGTCTGGTTTATTTTCACATTTCTATTCTATCAAACCACATCCATTCTCTCATTTTCACTCTCTTCTTTCCTCTCCCTCCATTTCATCATTCTTACAAAAAAACACTTCTATATCTTATTTTTCTCTTCGCTATTTCTTAATTCAAAGGCTTCTATTTTTATTCTATTTCTTGCCTATTTTCATTTACTGTATTTCTCTTTTCTCTATTTCCATTAACCCTATTTCTCACCTATTTGTTTCCTTCCCACCTGGCACTCTGTGAGTGTTAGTTTGTAATTTTAAGGTGATTGTTGCTAATATGATATGAATTTAATTTTATGTTTTTGAATAGGATCTTACAATCTGTCACATTTTCTGTTTCATTCTCTGTCTCTGCTGATCCTTTGGTATGATCTCCATTTTTTACTGCCCAATGTGTAAGCTGAGAGAGCCCTTTAAAACCAAGACAGAGGGAAGGTTTGTTTGGGCTAGAGGATGATTTGTGTATAATCAGCCTTCTTTGATTAGAATTTTTTCTTTTATTTGGCTTGATGCGATGACTATTGTGACAAATCATATACTGTAATATTCTCATGTACGTGTTTATTATAAATATACTTATATATAATAATTAAATTAATCAATTACTGTTTTAGCTGTGAACTCTTACGCAATTAGTCATCATGACGGGTTTGTGTTGTTAGAATTTTGTTCGGAAATTCATGATTTTTGGTTGTTTATGCAGCAATTGCTCGTACAGTGGGACATCTGTCAAAAAGTGCTGAGGTTATGAAGCTTGTCAATAATCTCATGAAGGCTCCCGAAATGGCTGTGACAATGCAAGAGTTCAGCAAAGAAATGACTAAGGTATACCTGCAAAATCCTTTTAGTGGTGTGGAAGAACGTCACATTGAGTCCTGTCATCCCCTTGTGGTTAGAGAAGATAGTTGCATTGGTATTTATGAGTAGTGTTGTCTCTTTCAGGCAGGAGTTATCGAGGAGATAGTAAATGATGCTGTGGACTCAGCACTAGATTCTGAGGATATAGAAGATGAGATAGAAGAAGAAGTCGATAAAGTGTTGACCGCAATAGCCGGTGAGACAGCTGCACAACTTCCTGAAGCTGTGAGGAAAGAAAGGGTGAAACAACCTGGTCAAAGTGTTGGAGCCTCAGAGGTATGTTCAGTTATAGCTAATTTTCTTTATAAACATGGCTCTTTCCTGCCTTACACATAAACACCAATCATGGAATTCATTATGAATTGCAGGAAGAGGCTATAGCAGAGGGTGTTGATGATGAGGAAGAAATGGAAGAAATTAGGGCCCGACTTGCTAAAGTTAGATCATAAGCAAGTATTCTAATCTCACACCTCTACTTGTACTCTGGTGTGTTTTAAGAGATTGAGATGTTGACAGGTTTGTATCCTATTTGTTGAAACAGACAATTGATAAATCTAATGGGTAATATATTGTGAAGGGAGGTTCGTATGTAATTACACCCGTTCTTGCAAAATGTCTCAAGCTGTAGTTTTTTTTTGCTGTGACAAGATACTGACCTTAAAGTCTACATGCATGGTTGAGGATCTATTGCATAACTTGGTTTAATAAAATTAGTAAAATTAATCAGCAGCTTATGAAACTTGCAATTCTAAATAATTCTTGAAATTCCTTGAGAATGCACATATATCATGTGATTATGAGACAATTTATGTGCCACAAATGAAGTGGTTAGAAATTCACAATTGTCAATGAATGTGAAATGGACAAGAATGTGGTGAGTACTTGTTAATTTAAAGTTTAATTAGTCGGATGATAGTCACTATCATTTGGATGTGTCAGTTTGGTATTCTTCTTTAAAAATGTGTTAATTGAGTCTCAACTTTTGAAAAGATATTTCAATTAGGCTTATTTAAGATAAAAATTATTAACGTCTTTAATTAAAGAGAAAGGTAAAAACTAACAAATTACATTTAATTAAAATTTATACTTTTTATCTTTTGGGATTTGATTGCTCTTAATTTTTAATATGGTTTTATTTTATTTGAATAGTATCTCGATAATGTATTTACAATATTGGTTGTAGCGATTATACTAACCTCCTTTTTGTTGTAATTTGAGTTTTAATGCATTTACCGCATTTGTAAAATGGTGGATTATTGCATAATTACATGTTCTTTGTTTTAGTATCTTTATGTGATAGTGTTTATAGGGAGAAAACTCAAACTCTCTTGTCTTTGGTTGCTTTTTGCATTATATACATATAATTGTATAATTATATATAATTTATAAAATTTTATTATCAATAATTTTTATTTATTCTATGGATATTTTTTTATTATAAATAGTTGTTATAATCTAAAAAGTTTATTAAGTTTTAAGAAAAGAATCAAATCAAAATAAAAAACGTTTAAGTTTAGAAAAAAAGTTACTTAAAAAACAAAATTTGATAAAGTAATTATTTTTGTGTAAAAATTATCATTTAAAAAGTAAAATTAAGAAAAAGTGTATATTAAAAAAAAGAAGGAAGAATTTGATTTACACAATGATATACATATTTATTTGTGACGGGATTACATTTTTTTTATTAACCTCACTACAAATTAATGATTTAATTATGTCCAATAATTTTAAAAAAATTGACATAAATTAATTAATTATATAATTTGTAGATAGTAAATAATCTTACATTTAGTAATGAAATTATTAATATTATTTGGGTCCTGCTAACTAATGTCTTAGATGATTAATATGTCTTGAATTTTACAAAAGTGCATAGTTAAATGTTATATTAAATGAATTTTAAACTAATTATCATAATTACAATTTTACTTATTTAAAATTCAAAAATTCCCGAAAGTGATGTACAATTCTGATTAATAATTTATTTGATGAACATTAATTTGAGATAATAAAAAAAATATATTTTAATATTACTGAAAATTAAAATATAAATAAATTTAAAATAAAGAAAATTAATTTGAAGGAGTGGCAAAAAATATTACTAAAAGAGGAAATTTTTTCACATTAGAGTATAATATTTTCATTAGTAAAAAAAATATATTTTGATTCCTAAAATTTAAACTTAATAATAGTCCCTAATCGAAACTTGGTCGCTGTTTAAAATTATTGTTAATATATAATAATAATTTTTATTATTAATAATAATAATAATATATAATTATTAGTATTATTATTATTATTTATTAATAATATAATTATATATTATTAATAATATTAAAATAAATAATAATATTATCACTATTATTAATATATAATAATTATTAATATTATTAACAGTTAATAAAAAATATATATTAATATATGAGTAATAATATTAATATATCAGTAGTAATATTAATAATAATAATTTAATAATATTAATATTAATATATCAGTAATAAAATAAATAATAATTAAAAATATTAATATATCAGTAATAATAATTAATAGCAATTAATAATAATTAACAATATTATTATTATTTATTATTAATATTATTATTCATTAGTAATATTAATAACTAATGAGATTATATAATAATAATAATATTATTATTTATAATATAATAATAATAATACTGATATATAATTATTAATAGTGTTATTATATAATAATAATATTATTAATTGTTATTAATATTATTACTTATATATTAATATTGTAAATCATTATTAACATTACTACTCATATATTAATATTTAATTTTTGTTAACTGTTAATAATATTAATATTAATAATAATAATTATTATTATTATATATTAGTATATTATTATATATTATTAATAATTATAATATTATTATTTATTTTAATATTATTAATAATGATGTATAATAATTAATATATAATAATAATAATAATTATTATTATATATTTAATAATAATAATAATAATAATTAATATATAATAATACTATTAATAATTGTATTTTATTATTGTTAATAATAATAATATTATTATTATTATATTAAAAATTATTTTGAATGTGCAAGGACTCAATAGTGACCAAATTTCGTATAAGGACCATTTTCAAATTAAGTTCAAAATTCATAGACTAAAAATATATTTTTTCCAATTTTTGTGAAAAGCATGTGGACACTAGTTTTTATTTCATAAATAAATAAATAATGCGTAATACGGCGTTTGTTATTTTTAACGTCATCCAAAAATAAGGATAAAAAACAATAATTTTGAAACTGTAGGGACCAAACATTGACAAAATTTCGATTATGGACCATTTCCAAATTAAAACCAAACTTTAGTGACTAAAAATAAATTTTTTTCCTAAAATTAATTATTTCAGTTTTCAATTTAAAATTTTAAAATCAAAGATCACTAATTATGCGTTCACTACATTGGTTAGCATTCTTTATATTATTTATTAAGTTAACAATTTATTAATTGAATACTTGTAATTTAATGATTAATATTTAATATTTATTAATTAAGTAATCATAAGTTGATATTTAATATTTAAATGAAATAACTTTATTAAATTATGTATTTAATCACTATAGTTTGGTAATTATTTGGGGCAAGTTTGGGAATTATGGGGGCAAGTTGATAGAATTTGGAAAACTTTTTTTGTGAAAATGAAAAAAAGAATCTACGAAAAGAAGTACAAAAAAGTTAGTCGCATGATTTTGCATTGCGAAGTGCTATAAGACGAAAATTATTCTTTCACACGCTCTTTTATTTCTAGGCTCACTTTACACTGAACTTTTATACAAAGATATTATATTAATATGATAAAAGTAAATACTATAAGAAATTATGCTTTTATATCCGAGTCAATTGAATGTAAGAGAGAATAAAAAGAAATGAAAGTTTGAAATAGGTGTCATACAAGGATGTAATCGAAACTTTTTTTAATAGCGAGAACAAATTAACACATTTTTAGAGATTATCCAAATAATTAAATATTTTCTTTAAATATAAAAGTTAAATGAGTTAAATAATTTATAAAAAAATATTAAATATAATATCATTTAAAAGGTGTTAAATAATGAACGTAGTTTTAGAAAGTGTATAAATTATCGTTTTTAAAAGCAAAAAATCAGAGTTAAATATCAGTTTCCGACAATAAGGAAAATATTATTCGACACCGTTTTATTACCGTTTGAAATATTTGATAAGAATAAAGTGCTCTTAATAAAAGTTGATTTTTATATTTAAAAAAAATAAAAAATAACGAGAGGTAGTGTTAAATATAGGTTTTAGAAAGAAAAATTGATGTGAAAATAGCGTGTTTCCTCTATAAAATTGACAGGCATCGTGGGCACAGATTTTCCAGTGTAAACAAGATGGCATGTTCATTACCCTTCTCCAAACTCTCTCTGTTGCTTTTGTTCGCATCACTTTCATTTTCCTATGCAACTTCTCGCCACCCTGCATTCCCACCACAATCATCAAAAGCAGAAAGACTCATAAGAAGCTTTAACCTATTCCCGAAGGAACCCTTCAACACCATCCAAGAACTTCACCACCTTCATACTTTTGTCCCTGGTCAGATCGTAGAGACCAACTTCTCGTTTCTCGGTGCTTCTGGGCCTCCTGTTGAAGACCTTGGTCACCATGCAGGCTATTATTCACTTCCTCATTCCAAAGCTGCAAGGTAAATTCTCTTTGTTCATTAGATCGTGTGTGATATACTCAAGGAATCAGTGTACAGATCTTAAGGAATCATAAGTATATGCTTGTGGATTAGTTAGTTTACGTTAATTGCTAACACATCATTAACCTCAGTGTCTTTCTTTTTGTGTGGCACGCAGGATGTTCTACTTTTTCTTTGAATCACGAAAGAACAAGAATGATCCCGTTGTGATATGGTTGACTGGAGGACCAGGGTGTGGAAGTGAATTAGCTTTGTTCTACGAAAACGGTCCTTTTCATATCATCAACAACTTGTCTCTTACATGGAATGATTACGGCTGGGATCAGGTCTCACATTACTCAATTTCTCCATGTTTCTTTTATAAAAACTGTTATAAACTTGCACCAATCTTTTTTCTTATTTGTATCTGCAACTCTCTTTTTTATGTGCTCATTTTGCAGGCATCGAATATTATATTTGTTGACCAACCAACTGGGACAGGTTTTAGTTACTCTTCTGATAAAAGTGACATTCGCCCCGATGAAACTGGCGTTAGCAATGATTTATATGATTTCTTGCAGGTGATTACATAAGGTTCCTTCTTTCATTCCATTGACCTGAATATAAGATATGATATTATCTACTGAATTAATTTTACTATAATCTCACAGGCGTTTTTCAAGGCTCATCCTGAGTTTGTTAAGAATGATTTCTATATCACTGGAGAATCATACGCCGGACACTATATTCCTGCAATTGCTTCACTGATTAACCAAAACAATAAAAAGAAACAAGGAATCCATATAAACCTCAAGGTCGAGCAAGGATATATAATATTAATTACTAATTACTTTGTCTTGGTTTTGGTTCAGTTGATTTATTTGAAATATATATATATAACAACAGGGTTTTGCGATTGGTAATGGGTTAACAAATTCTCCGATTCAATACGAAGTATACCCAGAATTTGCGTTACAGAACGGACTAATTACGAAGAAGGAGGCAGATGATATCAGCAAGTTAATCCCAGACTGTGACAAAACCGCTAAAGCCTGCGGTAGTATATAGCGAGTTCTTTTCCATTTGTCACTCACTTCACAGCCTTTTATATGTTTCACTGTGTATCGTTGTTTGCGTTTTAATTTGCAGAATCTCGTGGTGGGAAGGTTTGTGAGGATGCATTAGATGCTTGTGAAGCCATTTTCGATAAATTATTGTCTATTGTCGGTGATCTTAACGTAAGTTAAGCTGTCCTGAAACAATAGAAACTGTTTGAGAAAAATGAGGTAGTTGGGTTTGGTTGATTGATTGATGCATTGTGGTGTGTGAAAATTGCAGTACTACGACATTCGAAAAAAATGTCTGGGACCTTTGTGCTATGACTACAGCAACGTGGAGAAGTTGTTAAACGAGGAGAAAGTGAAGAGTGCTTTAGGTGTGGGGAAGGGGTTGAAGTATGTTTCGTGCAGTCGAACAGTGTATGATGCTATGCTGCAAGACACGATGAAAAATCTGGAAGTGGGGATTCCTGGTCTTCTTGAGGATGGGATAAGGTTTCTTGCGTATGCTGGGGAAAAGGATCTCATATGCAATTGGCTTGGTGAGGCTACTTGATTCATCTCAAGAACATTGGTTTTGTGTTGAAAAAACTAATGAGTTGTGGTGTTGATTTTGCAGGGAATTTAAGGTGGATCAATGCCATGAACTGGTCAGGCCAAAAGGGTTTTGAGGCATCTCCTACAGTGAAATTTGTGGTTGATGGTGCAGAATCAGGGACTCTAAACAGCCATGGACCTCTCTCTTTCCTCAAGGTTTGTTTGTTTCTCAAGGTTTTTTCTGTTATTTTTTTTGTCTGGAATACGTCCATAACTATTAATTTTGAAATTTTAAAATATATTAAAATTATCTTTAAAATATTGAAGTGTATTTTTAACTTTAGTAGATAACAACACAATAAAAATATTAGGGATAGTGAAAGTGTGAGTCAAAGTCTCACATTGATAGAATAGACAAAGTTAAGTATAAATAAAGACCCATAACATCATTATCATCAGATTTTGGTGTAAAACAGGTGTCAAATATCTTATATGTGCTAGACTAATGTTATATATACATAAACCCACAATCTCTCAAATAACCATAACCCATCAGTGGTATTAGAATCGATGGTTCTAAATGACTAACAACATAACTATAACAAAAAAAAAAAACTCACCTTTTAAAATTTTTGATATAAAACTGATGTGAAATATCTTATATATATTAGACTAATTTTATATATACATAAACCCACAATGTCTCAAATAACCATAAGTCAACAAAAACTTATTCGAGAATCTGAATTCGATATTTTTACTTTGGTTATAACTTTATTTGATGGTACTAACAGGTGCATGATGCTGGGCACATGGTACCTATGGATCAACCAAAAGTTGCATTAGAGATGTTGAAAAGGTGGATGGGAGGAAAACTGATGAACCCAACACCAGATAATTAGTGTTCCTAATGATTTATATAGTCATCTTAAAACCAAAACCGAACATCCTTTTAACATGGATAGCGATCACAATTATTTTTGTATACATGGCTTTCCGAATAAATTCAAGGGTGAAATTCTGGATACTTAACTACTATATCTAATTATTACTACGTTGAAAATACATATCAACTAAAAATAAGGTCAATTCAAAATATATATATATATATATATATAAAGCGAAATTTGTACATTTTTAACACACTTTTTTTGTTAGATTTAGACAATTATATTTTAACATCCATTTTTTTACATTTATTTGATACTAGTTTTTATTTTTTTACTTTCTCTTTTCTTTTTTATTACAAATATAAAAATTTAGGACTATTTATCACAAATTAAAATATGACTGGACGGGGAACCAGAAAAAAAAAAGGAAGTTTGAAATCAAAGTTTTAAGTGGCCATTAGTTTAATTTAGAAAAGTATGAAAAGTTATAAAATCAAGCAAAGAACGGAAAACACTGTTTTAACCTAATCGTAAGTTGTTGTGTAAAATATTTTTTTTTTCATTAAAATAAAGTCTGTCATTAAAAATATTCATAAAAAAAATATTATTTTAAAGTTTTAGAGAGGATTCATATTTTATTATTATTGAATCTTTTCGGTGAATCTCGTAAATCAAATTTATAAGAATATCCTTTTTAAGTACATTTGTAAAATACTGTATAAAATTATGTTTATTCTTATCAAAAGATAGAATGTTTTTACATAAGTTGTTGTATAAGGTTTTGTTCCTTTATGCTGGAGTTATGAATGAATTATTGTCGAAGTCATTCACATAATGAAATGAGATTTTTCAATGGAAGATTTTATGTCAGTTAAGTTAGTAAGAATAAATTAACTTTACAGAAAACTTCGTTTAAGTTAGTAAGAGTATGTGTTAAGTTACAAAGTTTTTACGTGTGAAAGCAATAACGAGTATATTTCTGAGGCACACTCTTTTTTTTTTTCTTTTTCTTTTTATAAATTTGTTTAGGTTTTTCTGTCTTTATAAATATAAATATTACTAAGTTGTCGAAATTAGTTCAGAAAATATAAATAATTTGTTAAACAATTTGTTATAAGTTTTCCAAGTCATTTTAGTTTACGTTATCTCATTAGTTGATATTATCAGAAATACTCGATATAAATGGATGTATACAAGTCCTTCAACTTCACATTATTGAAATTTAAAAATGAGGTTGCATTATTGAGTATGACAATACTGTTAATTTCACTTTTGGCTATAGATTTATAAAAAAATCTTTGACATTAAAACAAAAATACATTTGTTTTACGATCTATAAATATAAAAATATAATGAAATATTCACTTTTTAAATATAAAAATATAAAATTGTGAAGTGGTTGCATTTTCTAAAAAGATGTCAAATATATCATCTTTTTTTACTTGATTAATATATTGGAGGCACAAATTATACTGATTTTTGAACTTTCTGAGTTTCGTGATCTTCATTAGGTTAACTATTTGTATACTGTTTAATATTTTTCGTTTAGTTACACAAAAAAAAATGTTACTTGTAGAGTGAAATAAATATACAACATAAAAAACATGACCAATACATAAATTTATCCAAATGAAAAGAAATATTTATTCTATAGTATACAACTACGTATAATTTATATATATATATATATATATAATACTTTTATTAGTAGAGTATTATTAAATTAAAAAATTTCTACCACATAATAAAACTAATTTGACTGATAAATAACTTCATCTAATTTAATAAATAAATTTGTAAACTTATAAATTTCTGTAACTAAATATTTTTTTTAAAATATCTTTATCATCTTAAGCTAACAAAAAACACTTCAAGCACAAAACAAAGAATTGTATAAAAACTAAAATTTTAACTAGTTATGTGTTTGACACGAATCCGTATCCGGTATTTTAAGATACTTTATTGATATATATATATATATATATATATATATATATATA